>ENA-OYXH01000005-OYXH01000005.1-human-gut-metagenome-genome-assembly--contig:-NODE-5-length-105424-cov-8.321280_pt1 | contig 105424 bp, 100 predicted proteins | sample MGYA00244844_ERZ653420 | MGnify/ENA primary metagenome ERZ653420 (study PRJEB26926, sample SAMN06164998) | human gut metagenome | biome: ENVO:00009003; feature: ENVO:2100002; material: ENVO:00002003... | reverse complement strand
ACAAAAATATGCTCTTTTTCTTTAGTTTTGTACAAAACATTTTGTGAAATCTCTATTCTGTACTGTAACACAGATGGTTTGTTCTGAATTTTGCGCGGGTATTTCTATGTAGATAGTTTTTCCGGGAATCTGGGGAGGAAGTATGGCTTATTTTGTTTTTTTTAGAAACCTTCTAGAAGAAAGAATACCAGATTTTGTATTATTTTTGCTAATGCTGAGTAATATACGGAGTATGTTAGTCATTATTTTTTCTGGCTTTCGATGATCTGGGAGCAGGAGTGGCTTTTTGTGTATATGCATCTGCGACGTCAAGCTAGGAAAAATAGCCTTTGGGAAGGAAAGACAGAGAAGATAAACGGCTTCTTGCTACTGAATGAATGTTTAAGTGCATGTAAAAGTAATAAATATTGAAATTATATAAAGAAAAAGTATTACCTTTGCATGAATACAAAAACATAGAAGATGGGACATCATCAATTAGACAGTTTAGACGAACAAATTCTGCGTATGATCGCAGGCAATGCACGTATTCCATTCTTGGAAGTAGCACGTGCTTGTAATGTATCGGGAGCCGCTATTCATCAGCGAATTCAGAAGTTGACGAACCTGGGAATTCTGAAGGGTTCAGAATTTATCATTGATCCGGAAAAGATAGGTTATGAAACCTGTGCTTACATCGGTTTGTATTTGAAGGATCCGGAACAGTTTGACACTGTAACAGAAGCTTTGAAGTTTATTCCGGAAGTCGTGGAATGTCATTTTACGACAGGGCAGTATGACATGTTCATCAAGATTTATGCGAAGAACAATCATCACTTGCTGGAAATTATCCACGATAAACTTCAACCGTTGGGCTTGTCGCGTTCGGAAACAATTATTTCTTTCCGTGAAGCTATCAAGCGCCAGATGCCGATAATGGATCTGGCGAATGATGAAGATTAAAATCGCGACGCTTATTCTTGCGTACGTTCGTAATCCACGAAACTATAGGAGTAGAGATGCTTTTCGTCTGTCGGATGGCATTCTCTACTTTTTTCTTTCCATAGCTCTGGACTTACTTCCGGGAAGAAAGCATCGGCGGGTGCCTGCTTATCGTCTACTTCCGTAAGATACAGGCGGTCGGCCAATGGGAGTGCTTCCGTGTAGAGAGTGGCTCCCCCGATGATAAATACCTCCTCGTCTTCCTTGCAGGTATGCAGGGCATCGGCCAGTGTGTGAAAACATTCCGCACCTTCAAAGTGCAGTTCCTGGCGGCTGAGTACCACGTTTCTTCGGTTGGGGAGAGCGCCTTTCGGAAGAGATTCAAACGTGTGGCGTCCCATAATGATAGTATGTCCGGTGGTCAGTGCCTTGAAGCGTTTTAAGTCGTTTGGCAGCCAGTAGAGCAACTTGTTCTGATAGCCTATTCCTCTTTTCTGGTTGATGGCTGCAATGATGGATAGTGTCATGTCTGAGGTTTTTAATGTTTATACAGATACTTTTCCGGCAATGTGAGGCCAGGGGTCATAATTCTCTAACTGAAAATCTTCATAGTGGAAGCTGAAAATATCTTTCACGTCCGGATTGATTTTCATGGTAGGCAGGGGACGCGGGGTACGGGTGAGCTGCAGGTCTACCTGTTCCAGATGATTCAGGTAGATATGAGCATCTCCGAGTGTATGAATAAAATCACCCGCTTTCAAGCCTGTAACCTGTGCCATCATCTGCAGCAGCAGGGCATACGATGCGATATTAAAAGGTACTCCCAAAAAGGTATCGGCACTGCGCTGGTACATTTGCAGGCTGAGACGGCCGTTGGCTACATAAAACTGAAAGAATGCATGACACGGCGGAAGATTCATGTTGTTCAGGTCGCCCACGTTCCATGCACTGACAATGATGCGTCGTGAGTCGGGATTATGCTTGATGGTTTCCACGGCTTCCGAAATCTGGTCGATGAACTTGCCGTCATAACCTGGCCATGAACGCCACTGGTAACCGTAGATGTGTCCTAAATCGCCGTTTTCATCTGCCCATTCGTTCCAGATTCTGACCCCGTTTTCTTGTAGATATTTCACGTTGGTATCTCCTTGTAAGAACCAGAGCAGTTCATGGATGATGGATTTCAAGTGAAGTTTCTTGGTCGTGACAAGCGGGAAGCCCTCTTCCAGGTTGAAGCGCATCTGATGTCCGAACACGCTGATGGTGCCCGTTCCGGTACGGTCTTCTTTTCGTACTCCTTCCGTACGGATGCGGTGCAACAAATCGAGATATTGTTTCATGATTGGATTTTTTTGTTTGTGCAAAGGTAGCTAATTTTTTTGTATTTTTGCCGCCGTAATCAATTGCTGGAAACATGAATTTACCTTCTGATTTTATCCTCCGTACGCGTGAGTTGCTGGGAGATGTGGAGTTTGCTGCTTTGACCGAAGCATTGGAAAAAGATACGCCTGTCAGTATTCGTATGAATACCGATAAAAGTGGCCTTGTTCCGCAGGAAAGCACCTCTGTGCCCTGGTGTGCCGAAGGATATTACCTGTCCGGTCGTCCGTCGTTTACGTTTGACCCCTTGTTTCATGCGGGCTGCTATTATGTGCAGGAAGCTTCGTCCATGTTCCTTGAACAGGCGTTGCGTCAGTATGTACACGAGCCGGTTACGATGCTCGATTTGTGTGCGGCTCCGGGAGGGAAATCTACTTTGGCCCGTAGCGTACTTCCGGAAGGCAGCTTGCTGGTGGCCAATGAGGTGATGCGCAACCGTTCGCAGGTGCTGGCAGAGAATCTGATGAAATGGGGAAATCCGGGGGTGATTGTAACCAATAATGATCCGGCTGATTTTACAGAGTTAGGACCGCTGTTCGATGTGATTCTGACAGATGTGCCCTGTTCAGGTGAAGGAATGTTCCGCAAGGATGAAGTGGCCGTGCAGGAGTGGAGCATAGAGAATGTGGATACCTGCTGGCAGCGTCAGCGCCGTATCTTACGGGATATATGGCCTTGCCTGAAGACCGGAGGATTGCTGGTTTATAGCACATGTACATACAATCGGGAGGAAAATGAGGATAATGTGGCATGGATTGCTCAAGAACTTGGGGCAGAGGTACTTCCTTTGGAGACGCAGCCGGACTGGCGCATTACGGGAAATCTGACCGGTACGGAGTTTCCGGTTTACCGTTTCTTGCCTCATAAGACTACGGGTGAAGGTCTGTTTATGGCAGTGCTGCGGAAAACAGCGGATGAGCCCGCGGTGAGTGTGCGGACAAAGACCGGTGGAAAGGCTTCCAAAAAAGGAAAAGGGGGTAAGGTGGTTGCGCTTCAAGTACCTAAGGAAATGAAAGCCTGGGTGCAGGGAGCCGGAGATTATGTGTTTGAAGTCAATGACAGTGAAGCGATGGCCTTTCCTGCTGCCTATAAAGATACGTATGACCTGCTGAAGAGCCAGTTGCGCATACTGCATGCCGGAATTTCTTTGGGAGAACTGAAGGGAAAGGACTGGCAGCCTTCGCATGCGCTGGCTATGAGTACCGTTTTTGAGAGAGATTCGTTTCCGATGGCTGAACTGACTTACTCACAGGCCATTGCTTATCTGCGGAAAGAAGCGGTAGTACTTTCACCGGAAGTGCCGAAAGGGTATGTGACATTTACTTATCAAGGTCAGGTATTAGGATTTGCCAAGAATATCGGTAATCGGGCCAATAACTTGTACCCGCAGGAGTGGCGAATCCGAAGCGGATATTTGCCGGAAATTATTCCGGATTTATTCGGATAAAAAACGCCTTTACGTTTACGCTAAAACGCAAGTACGTTTTACTTGAAACGCAAGTACGTTTTACTTGAAACGCAAGTACGTTTTCCTTCAAACGCAAGTGCGTTTTTCAGGAGGAATTCAAGCGTTTTGATTAAAAGTATGCAACTTGCTGATATATAGAATATTATTCTATTTTAATGTGAGGGGAATTCCTTTATAAAAATCCAGTATTTTGGTACGGAACAGGTAGTCGTACTTAGCTTGTACACAGTCGGACACCGCTTTCATCCAGTTGGTTCGTGCCTCGTTGTATTCCGTAGCGTTTGCTTTTCCGTACATGTATTTTTCTTTCATCAGCTTGAAAGAAGCTTCTGCTGCTTCATCTGCCACCTGACTGCTCTGGTATTTGCTTTCTGCATTGACCGCATTGTAGTAGGCTTGCTGGATTTCCTTGTAAAGTTTCTTCTTGGTTTCTTCCAGTTGCCAGTTTAAGGTAGTCTGTTCAAGGCGTGCTGTACGTACCCGGTTACGTGTGCTTAGTCGGTTGAAGATGGGAATGCTTAATGAGAGTCCTACATACTGGCTGAAATTATCTTTCAGCTGAGAGTGGAAGCTCGGATTTTCTCTTCCCGATACATTATAATAGCTTGTTCCCAGGCCGGCTCCGAAGTTTAGTTGCGGATAATAGGCACTTTGTGCAATGCGGATGCTGCGTGCAGCTCCTTCCAGACGGTATTGTGCGGCTTTGATGGACGGTTTGGTCAGCAAGGCCTGACTGTAGATTTCGGCAGGAGGAGTCAGTGTACCGAACAACTGCTCAGGCTGGATGTCGGGAGAGACAATCCGGAAATTGTCGGGAGAGGGCAGTTCCAGCAACTGGCTTAAATCGAGCAGAGACAGACGGTAGTCGTTCTCAGTCTGCACCAGCGACAACTGGTCTTGTGCCACGCGCGACTTGGCTTCATACCATTCCGCTTCAGATGCCTTTCCATTCTTGAAATAGGCTTCCTTTTGTGTCAGCATTTCCTGACTTAACTCTACCTGCTGCCGGGCTATCTTGACCAGTTCTTCGTTGAACAACACCTGCAAGTAAGCAGAGGCTACCTCAATGCTGATGTCTTCTTTGGCCTTGTTCAAATCTTCGGTGGCCGCTTTCAGGTTCAGTTTGGAGAGCGCAATGTTGTTGGGTATCTGCATACCGGTGAACAAAGGTACGCTCGTACTCAGGTTGAGGCCGGTGTTCTGTGTGTTGATACTCTGGTATGTATTGTTGGCCTGCAAGCTTCGTCCAAAGTTGAAAGAGTGAGAGGCACTACCGTTCAGGTCGGGCAGACGGCTCCATTTGGCGGTGTTCAGTTCCACTTCGCTTTTGTCGCGTGCGGCTTCCTGTTGTTTGACGGTCAGGTTATGAGCAATGGCATAGTCGATGCAGCGAGTCAAGTCCCATGCCTCCTGGGCTTGTGTGCCATTGGCCAACAGCACGCTGATGCTCAGTGCTGTCAGTAATTTGGTATTGATTTTCATGGCTTACATTTCTTTTTTAAGTCCGCGAATCGATTCGTTGGCTTTCAGCCCGCTTTTAATCTCGATATTCACTCCGTCGCTGATACCGGTCTGTACCTGACGGCGGGTAAACTTCTGTGTCGGTACGCTGTCTGTCAGTACATATACGAAAGTAGAGTCACCGCTGAACTCAATGGCACTTTCCGGTACGGTCAGGGCATTGTTGGCCCGCTGGAGTTCGATTTCCGCATTGGCACTGTAGCCGGAGCGGATGGTGATACTGTCGGGCACCGTGATGGCAGCCTTGATTTCGAACTGGTTGGCCCCGTTATTTTCTACGCTTTTAGGAGAGATGTATTCCAGTACAGCATCGAATTTCATGTCCTGCAAGGCTCCCAATGTGATTTTTACAGGAGTTCCTTCGTGAATACGTCCCACTTCTGTTTCGTCTACGTTTCCTCTGAAGATAAGATCGCTCATGTCGGCTACGGTGGCGATAGTAGTACCGTCGTTGAATGTATTGCTCATGATGACCGAGTTACCTACCTTGATGGGGACATCCAGAATCAGTCCGTCAATCGTAGAACGAATCAGCGTGCTGCTGAAGGAGGCACTGCTTTTGGTGATACCTTCTTTCACGATTTCCAGATTGTCTTTGGCTGCCTGGAGTTCTTCTCTGGCTTGTTTAGCTGCTAATAAAGTCTTTTCGTACTCCTCGCTGCTTACCAGTTTGCTCTGGTAAAGCTTCTCCATACGCTCCAGGTCGGTTTCTGCCTGACGGCCGTTGATTTCGGCCAGGCGCACCCGGCTTTCGGCAGAGTTGAGCGAACCTAATTCGGGGATTACCTTGACTTTGGCGATGATTTCTCCTTTTTTCACCGTTTCTCCGGCTTCCTTGTAGACTTCGGATATGATACCGGAAATCTGCGGCTTGATTTGCACCTCATCGCGTGGCTCAATTTTTCCGGTAGCCACGGTGATTTGTGCCAAATCGGTGGTTTTGGTGTGGAGAATATCGTAGGCCGTATCTTTCGGCTGCGACTTCTGATAAAGGAATACAAATGTGCCGATAAAGATGAGCGCAATCAGCACCAGCGAAATAATCTTGATGTACTTTTTCATATCAACTTTGGTTTTTTGTTTGTCTTGTGGTTTTATTTATTCGTCGCGTATGGCTTCAATGGGTTTGATGCTCATGGCCCGGTAGGCAGGAGCCAGTCCGGCTAACAGTCCTAAAATCAGGAGGAGAGCACAAGCACTGATTGCCTGCCAGAAACTGATTTGAAATTCGGTGGGAGAGGTCGGGGTGGAGGTTCCCATTTCTGTCAGGTTCAACAGGAAGACGGCAAAGGAAATGCCGGCCATACCAGCCAGGATGGTCAGTACCATACTCTCGGAAAGAATCTGCGACAGAATGTCGTTCGGGCGTGCCCCGATGGCACGGCGTATACCGATTTCGGTGGTCCGTTCCTTTACTGTGACCATCATGATGTTGCTCACACCGATAGCTCCTGCCAGCAGGGTGCCGAGGCCCACCATCCATCCCAAAATCCGGATGCCGGAAAACAGGTTGTCTACCATGCTGAACATGGCTTCAGCGTTGACTAAAATAACGGCCTGCCCGTCGTCCGGATGAATCAGGTGTGCTTTTTTGACCACTTGCTCTACCTTTTTCTCTACTTCACCGATGGAGTATCCTTTACGGGCCGTATAGCAGAGCAGCTGCACGTTCTGTCCGAAGTTGTAGTTCTGCTGCATGGTGGAAAACGGGATGATGACCGACGTTTCGGACTGTCCTTGTATGGAAATGTTTCCTACCGCCATGCTTACTCCGATTACCCGGTAATAGATGCCATTGACTTCAATGAACTTTCCGCAAGGGTCTTCCCCTCCCGGAAACAAAGTCTCGTAAATACGCTTTCCAATCACGCAGACTTTCCGCTGGTCGCGTATGTCAATGTCATTGATGAACCGTCCGAATACGATGTTGGGCTCTTCTATTTTCTGGTATTCCGGATAAAGTCCTTTCAGCGTACCTGAGATTTTATTCTCATTATAAATGGCATTGATGCCCCATTTGGCAAGGGTAGCGGTCACGGTTTCCAGTTCGCTGACCTGTTTTCTCACACGTTCCACATCCTTGTTCTCCAGGTCCCAGTATCTGCCTTGCTGAAAACCTTTGTAGGCCTTGCTCGTCTTGTTTGTACCTAAAAAGCCGGAATTGGTGGCAAAGCCTTCAAACTGGCGCGAAAGCATTTGCTGTAGCCCTTTGGCACCTCCCATCAGGGAAATCAGCATGAATATTCCCCAGAAAATACCGAAGGCAGTCAGGAAGCTTCTGGTTTTGTTGCGGGTGATAGTGAGAAGAATCTCTTCCCATGTATCTAAATCAAATCGTCTCATGGTCAGTCTGCTCTAAGTGCTTCAATGGGTCGGATTCTGGCTGCTTTTCTTGCAGGGAAAAGCCCGGCCAGTGTACCGGCGATAACTAATGTCAAAGTAGCTTCTATGGCAATGGACAAGTCTACTGTCGGGTTTTCGAAAAAGGTCATCGAAAAGACACCCATGTCCATGGTCTGTTTACCTGCTACCTGATTCATGTATTCCGTCACGGCAATGCCCGCCACCATGCCGATGTAGCCGAAGAAAGTCGTGATGGTCACACTTTCCGAGATAATCAGCCAGAGGATGGAAGCGGGTTTGGCCCCCAAGGCTTTGCGGATGCCGAATTCGTGCGTGCGTTCGCGGACGGTAATCAGCATGATGTTGCTCACTCCTACGATGCCGCTGAGCAGGGTAAAGATTCCGATTACCCAGATGGCGGTATGTAGGATTTGGGTGGCCGTCTGCTGTTGCAGGTATTGTGTAAAGCGGTTCCATATCCAGATGGCTCCTTCGTCGGTAGGAGAGAACTGTTTCTTCAGTCCTAAAGCCTGTCGGTATTCCGCTTCAAATTGTTCGTTGGTAGCTTCATCGGCCAGCCCTTTGGTTGTAAATGTGATGTTGTCTATGCTGTCACCCTTCTGATAGATGGTTTGCAGGGTAGTGAATGGCACGAGAGCAGAAGGCGAAAAACTGTTCTGGTCGGTATAGATACCTACCACCTGATAGGGTACGCCTTGTGCGTTCAGGTATTTCCCGATGGGAGAAGTGTGAGGAAAAAGGTTCTTTACCGTTTTTTCATGCAGTACGATAATTTTTCGCCGCTCTTCCATGTCGCGTGCGTTGACGAAGCGTCCTTCTTTAATCTTGATGGCTTCAAGTGAAGGATAATTGGGGAATACTCCGTTGATTCCGATGCTGACAGCTTCTTTTCCATAAGTAAGAATGACATCACTTTTGCTGACGGTGGCACCGGTTTGGATGATGTGGTCAGGAAATGAAGTAGCAGTTAGTTCGCGGTCACTCTCTTTCAGGTAAATGCTGCGGCCCTCTTTCATACCTTTGTAAGGTTGTGAGGTCATGCCCGGATAGATTTTCATGGAGTTCATAATCATGCCTTTCGACTGGTTCTCAAAGGCATGGATGAGGCCGTTTCCGGCTCCCAGTAATACAATCAGCATGAAGATGCCCCATGCTACGGAAAAGCCGGTCAGCAGGGTGCGCAACTTATTGCGCATGATGGTTCCGTAGATTTCTTGTATTAATTCTGTCATGGCTGGTGTTTTATTTCATGAATCCGTTTTTGCCAAATGGAGATGCATTGTGGTCAATGTTGTCTTCTATGCGCTCTATCAGTCCGTCCTTGATATGGATAATCTTATCGGTCTGGTTGGCGACTCCGCTTTCGTGGGTGACCACTACGATGGTCAGTCCTTCTTTTTCATGTAAGTCCTTTAGAATCTGCATGACTTCCACCGATGTCTTACTGTCAAGTGCTCCGGTGGGTTCGTCTGCTAAAATGATTTCAGGCTTTGAAATTAATGCGCGTGCAATGGCAACACGTTGTTTTTGTCCGCCCGACATTTCATTCGGGAGGTGGTGTGCCCATTCTTTCAATCCTAATTTATCCAGGTATTCCATGGCTAACAGGTTGCGCTTTTTCCGGCTTACACCTTGATAAAATAAGGGAAGGGCCACATTCTCCATGGCGTTCTTGAAAGAGATGAGGTTGAATGACTGGAAGATGAAGCCGATCATACGGTTGCGGTACTCGGCGGCCTTGCTTTCGCTCAGGTCACGAATCAGTACATCGTTCAGGTAATATTCTCCTGAATCATAGTTGTCTAATATGCCTAAGATGTTCAGAAGGGTAGACTTTCCGGAGCCGGAAGAACCCATGATGGAAACGAATTCTCCTTTATTAATATGGAGGTTGATACCTTTAAGTACATGAAGGGGAGTACCGTTGTAATAGGTCTTGTGAACGTTTTCTAAGTGTATCATTTGGTTTGTGTGAATTTATTGATTTATCAGGTCTCGCAAAAATAAGAAAAGTGAAAAGCTTCGAAAAATAATGCGTTAAAAATTTGCTCTGTTTTTACTGATTATTTACTTTTGTCCGTAGATAATTAACCCTAAATAGAGAAATGTCATGACAATAAACATGGAAAAACCTTATGTGGTAGGTATGGACATTGGCGGAACAAACACTGTATTTGGTGTAGTTGACTCACGTGGTAATGTGTTGGCTTCTGATTCTGTCAAGACACAGCAATATGAAAACATTGACGACTATGTTGATGCTGTATGTAAGAAACTTCTTCCTCTGTTGTCACAGTTTGGTGGAGCTGAAAAAATAAAAGGTATGGGAGTGGGTGCTCCTAACGGAAACTATTATAGCGGTACTATTGAATTTGCACCTAACTTGCCTTGGAAAGGAATCATTCCTCTGGCTTCAATGTTTGAAGAACGTCTGGGTATTCCGACTGCATTGACTAACGATGCCAATGCGGCTGCTATTGGTGAAATGACTTACGGTGCTGCACGTGGTATGAAAGATTTTATCATGATTACCTTAGGTACCGGTGTAGGTAGTGGTATCGTAATCAACGGACAGCTGGTTTATGGTCATGACGGATTTGCTGGTGAATTAGGTCATGTAATTGTTGATCGTAACGGTCGTGCATGCGGATGTGGCCGTAAGGGATGTTTGGAAACCTACTGCTCTGCTACCGGAGTAGCTCGTACCGCACGCGAATTCCTGGTACAGCGCACAGAACCCAGTTTGCTGAGAAATGTTCCGGCAGATGAAATTCAGTCAAAAGACGTATACGATGCAGCAGTGAAGGGTGACAAGCTGGCTCAGGACATTTTTGAATTTACAGGTCGTATTTTGGGACAGGCTTTGGCTGATTTCATTGCTTTCTCAAGCCCTGAAGCGATTGTATTGTTCGGTGGTCTGGCTAAGTCTGGTGATTACATCATGAAGCCGATTCAGAAAGCTATCGATGAAAACATCCTGAAGATTTATGCAGGAAAAACAAAATTGTTGCTTTCTCAGTTGAAAGATGCAGATGCAGCTGTATTAGGTGCAAGTGCATTGGGATGGGAAGTAAAAGAAAACTAATGTATTTATAAGATAAAAAATCAGCCCCGGCAATTTGTCGGGGCTGATTTTTTTATTCTTATTTTTCGATGGTTATTTTGCAGGGTTGTTCAAGGGATTTTTTCCATTCTTGTGCGTAAGAGAACCATGTGTTTGAATCAGGGAATCCGAATGCTTCCTTACGTGAAGTAAACATGGTGTAGTACCGGAAACTCTTTTCTTGGGGGGCGCTGACGGTGTACAGGAAGTTTTCCTTGTCTTTAGCTTCCTTTCTGATGTATTTCTTTGGAATATAAGTCGCCAGACCGACTGTTTCTTTTTTGTATTTGATGGTGTCGCCTACGGGCCAGTCGGTTCCCCAGCTGGCGACCAGTCCCTCGTGGTCTGAATACATGGTGGCGCTGTAACCGATATTTTGCACTCCTGTGCAGAAGGTCTCTTTATCTAAAGGCTGGTCAAACAATACGTCTACTTGTGCGTCACGATGTCCGGCATACAGTGTGTAGCGGTTAATCATATTCAGTTCTTTTCCCTGGTATTCCCAACCTTTTACTTCAGCGTCGGCAATGGTACGTACCGGACCGCTGGCGATGAGGCGTTGTCCGCGGAAGGCCACAGGCTGAATGTCGGTAGCTTGTGAACCGTCCCATCCTCTTAATGTTCCGGCTCCGCAACTGCCTCTTACCAGAATCACGTCATCTCCGAATCCTTTTTGTAATTGTTCGTCTGTAGGATAGAACATACTTTCTTCTATTTCCAGACCTTTATTGAACTTTCCGTATAAATCGGTTGTCTGTTTCTCGTTAAAATAGATGCGGTAGGCCACCAGCTCGCTTTCGAATGCAATACCGTGATGTTGCAGAATAGTGTAAGTGTAACTGTCGCCTGGAGCGTATACAGCTGTGCCATGAGCATATTCATTTGATTTGGCTGTGCGGAACAGCATTTCTGCAAACACGCGGGCTGGATAGGTCTTGTTTGTCTTGGCAGAGGAAAGAGTCAGGGTGAATACTTTCTTGGATTGCGCCGGCAAATTAGTCACGAAAGCCAGTTCATCAGCTCTTAAATCGAAGTTTAAATCGTCCAGCTGTGAAGGTATTTCATTGTTTCCTTCTTTCACAACGGCCGATTTAACGGTAAATCCTGTATTTAAAGAATGAATATCAATCACTACAGGTTCGTCGGTTTTAGCTGTATTCCAAGGGTTTTCAACAATCACTTTAATGGCCTTTTCTGCCGTCTGGGCGAAAAGCATACTCCCGCTGTAAATGAAAGCGAGGCAAAGAGTGGGAAACTTTTTCATTGTAATAATGTGTTTATATATAAGATTAATGTGATTCACGTATGTTCCTTTAAGCTATTATCCTCCTGAACATGCTGCCTTCACAGGGGACATGCAGGAGGATAATAAATCTAATTCTAACCTAAATAATATTATGAAAAACCTTTTTTATTCAGGATGCAAAAATAAGCTTTCTGTTTGATATACGCTTGCAATTTTTGATTTTATCAGTGAAAAAACTGAGCATAATTTTACGTGATTAAATATTTTGCCCCAATAAATGTAAATAGTGTAAATAAAGTTTGTATCTTTGCCCCAAATTTATAATTGAAAATAATATGAGTTATAATTTGCTGAAAGGAAAAAGAGGTATTATTTTTGGTGCACTGAACGAACAGTCTATCGCTTGGAAAGTGGCAGAAAAGGCTGTAGAAGAAGGTGCCGTTATCACACTCTCTAATACCCCTGTAGCAGTACGTATGGGTGAGGTCTCTGCTTTGGCGGAAAAATTAAACTGTGAAGTGATTCCGGCTGACGCTACCTCTGTAGAAGATTTGGAAAATGTCTTTAAGCGTTCAATGGAGGTATTGGGCGGAAAGATTGACTTTGTACTTCATTCTATCGGTATGTCTCCAAATGTTCGTAAAAAACGTACTTACGACGATTTGGACTATGACATGTTGAGTAAAACATTGGATATTTCAGCCGTTTCATTCCATAAAATGATTCAATCTGCCAAGAAGTTGGATGCCATCAATGAATACGGTTCTATCGTAGCTTTGAGTTATGTAGCTGCACAGCGTACATTCTATGGTTATAATGATATGGCAGACGCAAAGGCTTTGCTGGAATCTATCGCTCGTAGCTTCGGTTATATTTACGGACGTGAACACCATGTACGTATCAATACTATCTCTCAGTCACCGACTATGACTACTGCCGGATCGGGTGTGAAAGGTATGGACAAGTTGTTCGACTTTGCTAACCGTATGTCTCCTCTGGGTAATGCATCGGCTGATGAATGTGCTGATTACTGTATCGTAATGTTCTCTGACCTGACTCGTAAGGTGACTATGCAGAACTTGTTCCACGATGGTGGTTTCTCCAGCGTAGGTATGAGCTTGAGAGCTATGGCAACTTATGAAAAGGGGCTGGATGAATATAAAGATGCCAATGGCAATATAATTTACGGATAATATTGAATGTATCGGCTTATTTTTATATTACTGAGTATAATCGTCTTTTCTGCTTGTCGTTCTGACAAGCAGAAAGACGATTTTTCGTTTTCAGGAATAAAGATAGCCCGATATGACCGCTTGCAGTATGAAGCAACTGTGCAGAACAGTTTCTTTTCCCTGCAACGAATGAATACTGAATTTTCCCAGGAGACGCGTCTGCTGATAGAGGAAGTGCTTGATTTGGGTTCTGTGGATATGGTAGATATGAACGACCGTTTGTGTGCTTATTTCTCAGATTCCATATTGGTACATTTAATGGAAGATGTGGGAGAGAAGTTTAAGGATGTAAGCAGCTTTGAACAGCGTCTGACACAGGGATTCAGCAACCTGAAAAAAGAAATTCATGAGTTGCCGGTTCCGCAGATTTATACACAGATTTCTGCCTTGAATCAGTCTGTCGTTGTTGGAGACAGTATTTTGGGAATCAGTCTGGACAAGTATATGGGGAGTGACTATCCTCTCTATCAAAAGTATTATTACGCAAACCAGCGACGCTCGATGTCGCCGGAATACATCGTACCTGATTGCTTTACCTTCTATTTGCTGGGGCAGTATCCTTTCTTATGGCAGGAAGGTCATCGTTCTTTGATGGATATTCTGCTGTATCGGGGGAAAATAGCCTGGACTGTAGAGACTATTCTTGAAGGGAATAGAAGTGGAAAGACGGCTTTGGGCTACTCCAAGGAAGAAATAAAATGGTGCGAACAGCACGAAAAAGAACTTTGGGAGGAAATCCGCCAGAATCATTACATGGAGACTACCGACCCAATGATTATTCGCTCGTATGTATCTTCTAACACACGGCTTCTGTTTAATGGTGAGAAGACTCCTCCTTTCTTGGGAATATGGCTGGGGATGAAGGCTGTAGAGCGATATATGAAGAAGCATCCGGAAATGACCCTAAAGAGTTTGTTGGAATGTACGGATTATTCTGGAATGATAAAAGAATTAAACTGATTGACTTAAAGATTCCTTATGGAAGTTGCATTGTATTTGTTGCCTGTTACTTTAGGTGATACGGCTATCGAAAAGGTTTTACCCTCTTATAATCGGGAGATAATTGTCAATATAAAGCATTTTATAGTGGAAGATGTGCGTTCGGCACGCCGTTTCCTGAAAAAGGTGGATGCGGATATTTGTATTGATGAGCTTACTTTTTATCCGTTGAACAAGCATACTTCTCCGGAGGCTATATCGGGTTATCTTGCTCCGCTTGCAGAGGGACACTCCATGGGAGTTATTTCCGAGGCTGGTTGTCCGGCTGTGGCCGATCCGGGAGCCGATGTGGTAGCTATTGCACAGAAGCGGAATTTTAAGGTGGTTCCTCTGGTAGGACCTTCTTCCATCATCTTGTCAGTGATGGGCTCAGGATTTAACGGACAGAGTTTTGCTTTTCATGGGTATCTGCCGATAGAACCGGCCGACCGCATGCGCCGTTTAAAAGAGTTGGAGGCACGTGTCTATTCCGAGAACCAGACTCAATTGTTTATCGAAACTCCTTATCGCAATCATAAGATGTTGGAAGACATCTTGAAAACTTGTCGTCCGCAAACGAAATTGTGTATTGCAGCCAATATAACTTGTGAAGGAGAATTTATCCAGACCAAAACCGTTAAGGAATGGAAGGGAAAGTTACCGGAACTGAATAAGATTCCTTGTATCTTCCTGATTTATAAATAACATTTTATTTGAACTCTTTCCATATCTGAGCCACCATGTGGAGGCGGTCACATTCAATTCTTAGTTCGTTACTGAACTTTTCCGGATTTTGTCTGATGTCTTCACAAGTAAAGAAGTAGCCTTCCGAGAGTTTGAATTCATCTTCATGGCTGACGGGAAGTATATATAACTGTACGAAAGCCGGTGTACTGCCTTGTGTACGGTAGCTGAGGATAAGTCTTGGAAAAAACTTCTTCTTATGTGTGGTGTGAGAAGCTGACTGATGTTTTTTTATCAGGTTCTTTGCGTGACGCTGGCTTTTTCTTAACGGTCCGTCAAATAAAGTCTTGATAGGGGCATCCCAAATCACTGTATCTTCTGCATGCGGTGTAAGATATATTTTCCCGTTACAGATGGGAACAATCCGTATGATATGTTGCTCTTGAGGAGATTGTGTGGCAGCAATCTGTATTCCTACGATGTTAATAACTAAGCATGTTACGTAGATTAGTGTAGGAATCAGGTAGATGATTCCAAAATTGTTTTCGGGTGAAAAGGGTATCAGCTTGTTGTAGAGGAAAAACAACACGATTAAGTGGATACTGGAAAAAATCACGATTATCTTTGCTTCCAGTAAATAGGAGGAAGTGAAGTTCAGATGAAACTTTCTTAAAAAATTCCGATAAATTTCCGGGGCTGTCACATGAATGAAGGCACATATTAACAGCATGAATTCCAATGAAGGAGTCAGGCTGTTCTTAGGGATGTATTCATATCCGGTGAACAGTCTTAAAAGGAAGCAGACACCGATTCCGATAGTTCCCTGCAAAAGAAAGAAATTAAGTCCTTTCAGGCGCAGCACATCGTAAAGCAGTCCCGCAATGCTGATAGCAAGTCCTGTTCCCAACATGGCAGTCGTTGGGAACAGATGAATGCCTATCAGTGTGATAATGATAGGAAGCAATCCAAATGATACAATTTTATCTTTGTATTTAAGCAATAGATTCATCGTTGAAAAGCATCTGTTGATAAAATTGCAACAAATGGAAAAAGAAAATTGTTCATTGTCTGCGGAGATGTTTTTCAGCATGGTAAGAAGAACGGACCAGCGGACCGCTTTCTACAATGTCAAATCCTTTGGCTTCACCTATCTCTTTAAATTTCTTGAACTGGTCTGGATGGATGTATTCTGCTACCGGATAGTGCTTGGCTGTTGGTTGCAGGTATTGTCCGATGGTCAGTATCTGGCAACCGTTCTGTAGCAGGTCATCCATCGTTTTTTCTACTTCTTCTGTGGTTTCTCCCAGCCCCACCATGATACCGGATTTGGCTTTTAGTCCATTGTCTGCAATCTGACGGATAACTTTCAGGCTGGTATCATAATCTGCTACACTTCTGACCTGTGGACTGAGACGGCGGACGGTTTCCAGGTTGTGTGAAAGAATATCGGGACGTGTTTCAATGACTTGTTGCAATAATTCGCTGTGGCCTTGAAAATCGGGAATAAGTGCCTCTATGGTGGTGTCAGGACACAATTTTCGGATGGCCATCAGGGTGGCAGCCCAGTGTGAGGCACCTAAATCCTTTAAATCATCCCGGTCGACAGAAGTGATGACCGCGTGGTCAAGCTTCATGAGCTGGATGGACTGGGCCACTCTGAGTGGTTCTTCCGGGTCCAATGGGAGAGGTCTTCCGGTTTGCGTATTACAAAATTTACAGGAACGGGTACAGATGGCTCCTCCAATCATGAAGGTGGCGGTTCCTTTTCCCCAGCACTCACCTAAGTTGGGACAGCGTCCACTGCTGCAGATGGTATGAAGCTTATGAGTATCTACAATGCGTTTGGTTTCAGTATATCGGGCATTGGTGCCAATCTGGATTTTTAGCCAATCAGGCTTTCTGATGTGTGTCATAGTGGTAAGATAAAAGAACAAAGAAAAACAGATGACACCAGCTTTTTGTGACTGGTGTCATCTGCTAAAATGAAATATTACAAGTTCTGCAGGAAGAAATTAGCCACTCTGTTCATCAGGTGGTTGCGGGTATTTCCTCCGAAGATGCTGTGGTTACGGTTGGTGTAAATCTGTGTATCAAACTGGATGTTTGCCTGTACCAGTGCTTCACTGTACTCCATGAAATTCTGCAGGTGTACGTTGTCGTCTGCACTTCCATGAATGAGCAACAGTTTTCCTTTCAGCTTGGATGCACGGTTGATGGCAGAAGAAGCCTGGTAACCGTCACCGTTTTCTTTCGGTGTGCGCATGAAACGTTCGGTATAGACTGAGTCATAAAATCTCCAGTCTGTCGGAGCAGCGATGGCTACTCCGGCTTTGAATGCGCCAGAACCTTCGCTCATTGACATCAACGTGTTGTATCCTCCATAGCTCCAGCCCCAGATACCAATACGGCTTCCATCTACGTAAGGCAGAGTAGACAGGTATTTAGCTGCTTCAGCCTGGTCTGTAGCTTCTTTCACACCGATGGAAAGGTAAGTACATTTTTCGAATGCAGCTCCTCTACCTCCGGTACCACGTCCGTCCACGCAGACCATGATATAGCCTTTGTCGCACATTACAGCTTCGAACATACCCCCGTCACTGAAGCTTCCGATACCCCACTTGTCGAGTACTTGCTGAGAGCCGGGACCACTATATTGGTGCATGATTACCGGATATTTCTTGGAAGGATTGAAGTTGGCCGGTTTCATCATCCAACCGTTCAGTTCTACTCCTTCGCTGGTCTTGAAAGAGAAAAACTCTTTTGTCGGCATGTTCAGCTGAGCTGTTTTGCTTTTCAGTTCTTTGTTGTCAAGCAGTGTAGCCATTTCCTGACCCTTGTTGTTGTTCAGTGTGATAAGAGTAGGAGTCTGCGCGCTGGAATACGTGTTGATGTAATAATTCAGGTTTTTGCTGAATAACGCACTGTTTGTTCCGGTACGTGTAGAAAGTTTGGTCTTTTTACCTTTTCCGTCAATCTTGTACACCGCAGTACGCAAGGGGCTTCCTTCGTTGCTGGTGTAATAGAAAACGTTTGCTTTCTGGTCCCATCCCAGGAAATCCTTTACCTCAAATTCTCCTTTTGTGATTTGTTTCACCAGGTTTCCTCCAATGGTGTACAGGTAAAGGTGGTTGTATCCATCCCGTTCACTCATCATGACGATGTGTTCCGGGTAGAATGCAATGTCTGAATAGGCTTGCTCTTTAATGTACTGTTCTGCTTCGTCGCGGATGGCTACTTTGCAGATGGCACTGCGTGGGTTGGCCATATAAAGGTCGAAGCGGTTCTGGTGGCGATTCAATGTCATGATGGCCAGCTTTTCCGGATCATCGGTGAATTTGATGCGAGGTACATAACCGTCAGAATCTACAGGAAGTTCCATTTTACGGGTTACACGACTTTTTATGTCAAAAGAATGTACGCTAACCTTGGAATTTACAACTCCTGCTTTGGGATATTTGTAGTCATAGCTTCCCGGATAGGTGGTATATTCTGTTTTTTCCGGAGCCATACCCTTATACCATGGGAAAGAGTACATGGGAACCTGGCTTTCATCGAAGCGGACGTATGCAATCATTTTACTATCTGCACTGAAATCGAAGGCGCGGTTATAGCTGAATTCTTCTTCATATACCCAGTCGGGAATACCGTTGAGCACCTTGTTATATTCTCCGTCTTTTGTTACCTGCGATTCGCTGTTGCCGAAAAGCAGTTTGATAAGGTAGATGTTGTTGTTGCGCACAAACGCAATCTGGTGACTGTCGGGTGAGAACAAAGGAACCTGTTGCGGACCGTTGTTTGACAAAGGTTCAAGTGTACGGTTTCTCACGTTGTATATATAATATACAGCTGTGAACGAACGACGGTAGATCGGTTTGGTCTCCGTTTGAATCAATATCAGGCTTTCGTCCGGTGACATAATATAGTCATCGAAACTTTTCAGCTTGTGGTTGCGGGCAGTGGCTACGTCAAAGATGGTAGCTACCTCTTTACCGGTCTTAAAAGAGTATTTGACGATTCGTTTGTGGTCCTTGCTGATTTGGGTGTAATGTTCACCGTCCAGCATCGGTTTTAATCCCTGTATACTTTGTGCGCGATAGGTGCCGTTGGCTACATCCTGTAGCGTTACCTTTTGCGCCTGCAGAGTAACCAGGCACATTAGCGCATAAAAAAGTACAAAAAGTTTTTTCATGACTGTGTTATTTAAGTTTTACATTTATTCTTCTTTTTGAATTCCTTCTTCCGGTATAACCTCGGGTGTTTTTCCTTCCTTGGACTCTACGGGCGTATTTTCCTTGTCTTTGATACCGAACAGCCAGCGGAAGAAACGAACGATGAAGTTCCATTTTTTCTGTTTGACTTCTGTGGCTTCAGAAGTAGACAATGAGGCAGCTGTTTCATTTTGTACGCTTGTACTGTCAGTAGAGACCACTAAGGTTGTATCCGTGGCTAATGTATCTGTCACCAGTGAGTCTACGGATGGCATAGGGATAACCTGAAGAGCTGAATCCTGCGCAAGAGAGTCTGCCGGAGCAGAAGGTGCCGAAAGACTGTCTTTCTTTATTTCAGAAGCGGGTTTCGGAGTAACAGGAGGAGCCGGTTTCGGTTTCTTGAAAGGAACCGGAACAGAATATTTACAGCGTACGTTAACTCCGTGTTCCTGTGCTGGAATCCAGTCGGGCATCACTATGATGGCATCCAAGGCGGCCGTATCCAGACGTGCGTCCAGCCCTCTTACGATGCTGGGAGAAGTGATGCTACCGTCTTTTTCTACAATGAATTGAATCATGACCGCACCTTCTTTCTGAGTTTTTTCAGCCAGTTCCGTGGTATGCGCCTTTCTTCTGATATAGTTGAAGAAGGCCTTCATGCCTCCGGGATATTCTGGCATCTTCTCTACTACGTGATACACCCGGTCGGCTCCTTTCTTGGTCATTCGTATTTCCAACGGCTGGTTAGGGTTCTGCAGGAAAGACTCGATGTCGAGATACTTGTTTTCCATGCGTTCTGCCCGTATCATAATCAGGTGGCTGTAATCCGCTTCAATGCTGAATTCGCCCTGCGCATTAGAGAATGTGCGTTTCCCGGTTCCCTGGATGCTGATTTCTGCATGAGGAACAGGTTTGCCTCCTTCTTTCAGCACGCCATTTACCAGTAAAGTCTTACCGCTTTGCTTGAAGCGTGCCAAATCCTCCGGACGGTCTATACGGATAATCGTATCTTGTGCTGCTTCGTCCAGTCGCAAGGATTTGATTGTTCTGTTCTTATCTGTCGGGAAGTAAAAATTGGCCGTACGAACGTAATTGTTGTCAATGGATTGTTCGAAATCGATGAGACCTTGTTCGTCGCTGATATACTCGCTGCTGTAGCCTGCCACTTTCAGAATGATACCTTGTTGCGGCTCTCCTCCGGTATTCAGTACGGTGATTCGGAAACGCTGTTTCTTGTTTTCCAATGGAGAAGCCCCCACCTGAGGTAATGTAATCAGGCAACATATCAGCCCGGCGAATATATAAATAAGGTGTTTCATAAGCTCGTTTATAAATATTCGCAAAGCTACGAGTATTCTGGGGTATTCACTCTTGTTCAGGTGTTAATAAAGATAAATTATCCGGCCTGGTAAAGTTTACGAAGCCGGATAATAGGAATAAAGTTTGGTTATTTGGATGTCTTGGCAACCAGTTTTCGTAGCCTGAACATACGCAGGCGTTCCATGGCATGTCGGCGGCTCAATATGATTTGTCGCCGGTAGACGATGCAGGTTGTGAAGAAATATACGATAGCTTGTATCCAAAGTGCTTGATATTCGACTAACACTTCCGGAAGAGTTGCGCCCATGTTGTTGATTCTTACAAACCCGTTGATACCGAACGTAGATGGGAATATCCAGGAGAATACTTTCCAAAACGTAGGTACGGCAGCTCCCGGCCAGGAGATTCCGGAGATAAACAAGAGCGGCACGGAGGTGAATACATAAATCATCAGGCACGACTCTCTGTGGTGTATAAAGATGGAGCAGGTCATCGCAAAGAAAATACATGCTAAGATGTAAGGCACCACAAAAGCTAACAGGGTCATAGGCTGTGCAATTTGTACCAAATCAAATAGTTGCGGTACAAGGCAGAGCACATACGCAGCTACTAATGCATAAATCAGGAAATAGGCCAATGACTTTCCGCCTACAATTCGGAGCGTACCCTGATATTGTCGGCTGATGGGGACCAAGTCTTTGAAGCGATTATTCTCACGGGCAGTTCCTGCTGAAAGTCCGATGCCTAACAATAACGTCTGCTGTATAATCAGGATGAGTACAGCTGGAATCAGGAAGCTGGCAAATCCGTCTTGCGGGTTGAATAGCGATACATCTTCGTATTCAATGGGAGCCGTACTGACCTCATCTTGCCGTTCCGTTGTATTTCCCATCCGCTGTATCTGGATTTTTTTATTTAAGGTGAGTGAAGCGTTGGTACTTGCCAATACCAGTGCTTTGTAGTATAGCATACCACTCATGTCACAGTAAATACTGACTGTAGTCTGTTTGCCGGAAGAGATGTCTTTGCTGAAACTTTCCGGAATGTAGAGAATGCCATATACCCTTGTTTCTTTCAACAGGTTTTTCCCTTCTTCCATATCCGCACAATGCGACTGGATATGCACGTCGGCACTTGCATCAACCGTACGGATAAACTGGCGGCTGAGTGCCGTGTTGCTGTTGTCTATTACCGCTACAGGCACTTCGCGTACCACCTCATTGGTATAAATAAAGGCATATACCAGCGGGTAGGCTAGCGGGACAAGCAAGAAGAAAATAAGTACGCCCTGGTCTTTGAAAACGGCTTTCAGTTCCTGCTTGCATATATGGAAGAGACCTGCAAAGCCTTGTTGTATGGTTTGTTTTAACGATTCTTTTTTCATGAACGCAAAGGGTTAAGGGATATAGACATAATGCAGCATGGCTGTGCGTATTCTTTTCAGGAAGAAGAAAGGCAGGAGCATGAACAGCAGCAGGGCGGTAACGGCATGCCAGGCATAAATGACCGGATAACCGTTTAAGGCCAGATTCACGTAGAGCAGGAAATAATGCCGCAAGGGGAACAACACGGACAAAGCCTGCAGCGTAGGGTGCATCGCCATGACCGGGAAAGTGAATCCCGAGATGGAGAATGAAATGACTCCCCACAGAGAAGCTGCACTCAATGCCAGACGGAGTGAACCGAACAAACCGAAAAGGAATACGCCGAATGCTTGTGAAGCAAGCACCAGCAGCAGTCCGGCTAACAGCATCGGGAAAATTCCGCTATGGCACGGATAGTGCAGAAATCCGTATAAGTACACGTTATAGAACGTAGCCATGATGAAGAACGTCACGGTTTGAGGAATCAATTTTCCCACCAGTGCCGTCACAATGGAGTTATCGGCCAGTTGCATCAGTTCCTTTGAAGTCTTGTCCTTTAATTCTGTTCCGATGGTATATACGGTAGTCAGGAAAATAAGTAGCATCAGGATACCCGGAAACAAGGTATTACACAGGTACACCGAGTAGTTCAGCCAGGGGTTGTTCAGTGCATGGGTAGAAATGACTACCGGTTGCAGGAAGGCAAGTGCCTGGTCTTCAGTGGCTCCTTTGGCTAATAGAGTTGCTTGTCCCACGGCTGCAGAGGCTAACTCCGACATGGTTCTCTGGTCCTTGTAGAGCAAGGAACCTGCAATCAGGTAAGAATAGTTAACATAGAAGGACACTTTCGGTTGTCTGCTGGCAAGGGCTTCTTCGGTCGTTCCTTTCGGGATGTAATAGAATGAATAAATCTCTCCACGCTGTACGGCCTGTCTTGCTTCTGTGACACTTGGGTAATGCGCTACAATCTGGGTCTGCTGAAACGCGTCCAGGTTGCGGATAATGTTGCGTGTCGTGGCGGTGTTGTCGAGGTCCACCACTCCTGCAGGCAGATTGGTCGGCAGCCCGTTTTCCATCAGGGTGGTGAAAAACAGGAAACAGAACAATGGAGCGATGACCATGCAGAACAGGTACATCGGCTTGGTGGCAATGCGGAGAATTTCTCTTCGCATCACTTTCAGGTAACATTGATAGGTGGTTGTCGACATGTGGATTTATTTTTCAATGATAGCAGACATACCCGGACGTAAATTTTCTACAGGCTGTACGGGTTTTGCCTTTACTTCAAAAGTCTTCAGGTCAAACTGACCGGTGGTCTTGGTGGCTTTCCATGCGGCATACGTACCTAAGTCCTTCATGACTGTTACCTGGAATTCAGCTTCTTTTTCCAGGGCAGGAACGTAGGCTTTAATCTTGCTTCCTACGGTGAAATCTTTCAGAAAGTCCTCACGTACGTTGAATGTCACCCACATGTCATCCAGTTGGGCTACGTTCATGATGGGAGCTCCTGTACCAACCAGTTCACCTACTTTCGGGAAGATTTCGGCCACTTCTCCATCAGCAGCAGCTACTAAGTAAGTTTCCGATACGTAAGAAGAAACCTCGGCTACAGCTCCTTTGGCGCGTTCTACCTGTGCGGCAGCCATGGCCTTGTCTTCGCGCTGTGCACCATTCTTGGCCATTGTGTACTGTGCATTGGCAGCACGTTCGGTCGCCTTCATGGCATCGTATTGTGCTTTTGCTTCATCTCTTTTCTGTGCGGTCATCACTCCTTCTTCGTACAGGCGGTTCACACGGTTGTATGATTTTTCGGCAATCTCCAGTCCTGCTTTGGCTTTCTGCCACATTTCGTATGCAGCCTGCAGTTGCTCGCTTCTTGTACCTCTCAGAGCCTTCTCGTTCAGTGCCTGTGCAGCCTGTTCGGCAGCTTGTGCCTGCGACAATTTAGCCATTACATCCGGAGCTTCCAGAATAGCCAGTGTATCACCTGCTTTCACTTTATCTCCTTCGCTGACAAAGAATTTCAGGATACGTCCCGGTACCTTGCTCGATACCCTGTATTCTGTGGCTTCAGCCTGGCCTTGTATGATTTCAGGACCTTTTCCTAAGGTGAAGAATCCGATGATGCTGACGATAACGATTACGGCTAACAATGTAAAGAAGGCCAGCATGATATTGTTGTGTTGAGTCTTTTCCATATATCTGTATTATTTTAAAATTCCCATTGATTTGTTCAAATAAAGTTCACTCATTTTGACGTCTATCTGTGCGTCTATTTTCCCAGCTTGCGCAGAGAACCAGGCAGTTTGTGCTTCCAGCACGTTGCTGGTCGGAATGACTCCTTCCTTAAATCCCAAGTTGGCATAGCGCAGGTTTTCTTCTGCTTTCTCCATGTTCTTTTCGGCTAAAGCTAATTTCTTGGTCGATTCGTTTACCTTATAGGAGTTCTGCGTCACCTGGAGTTCCACTTTTTCTTTGATGTCTTCCAGTTTGTAGCGGGCGATGTTGGCTTCCGCCTTTGCGGCCTTTACCTTATAGATACCTTCTCCCCAGTGGAATACAGGGATTTTTACGACGATTCCGGCAGCCCACATGCCGCGGAATTTATTTTCAAATCCGTTGACGAGCGACGGGTTGGTCACCAGATAATTGGCGGTCAAAGCTACAGAAGGAAGAAAATCCGCGCGGACTACGTTTACTTTCTGGCGATAGATTTCCGATGCTAATTCCAGACTCTTCAGTTCTTCACGGTTGCTGAGGGCCGTGCTGACGTTTGCCTCCGTATAGGTGTTGGGAAGGGGCAAGTCTTTCATGCTTTCATCGGCCAGTTGGAAATCGGTTTCCAACGGAAGACCACAGAGCTGGCACAAAAGCATTTTTGAGAGGTTCAAGCCATTATCTACCTGAGTAAGCATCATTTCGGCTTCATTCACCTTCACTTTGACACTTAATCCGTCGGCTTTGGTAGCCACCCCTTCTTTTATCATCTTGTCTACGTCCGAATCCAGTTTCTGTACCAGCTCCAAAAAATTCTCTGCCAGTTTTTTCTTATTGACGAGTGAAATGATTTGCCAGTAAATCTGGTCCGTCTGCAGGATAAGATCTTGCATACCCGTGGCATGCTGTGATTCAGCCAGACGTTCTGCATATTTGGTAATCTTGTTGTAGGCAATGATTTTTCCACCCATAAAGAGAGGCTGGGTAAGAGTCGCAGCTCCCACCGTCATGTTTCGGGTATCTGTCCGGAAGGCATCCACCAGACCTTGTCCTACGGCGTTCAGTCCATCTGTAAGTCCGGCCACAGCACCAGGCAGCAATCCTTGCAATCCGGCAGCCAGTCCGGGATTTGCCGCAGCAAGTTGTTTCATGGCAGCCTGGAATTCAGCCGACTGCATACCTTGCTGCAACTGGTTTCCTAAGTTGGTACCCATGTTACCGATGCTTTGCTTCTGTGCATCACTGAGCAGGGATATTTCTTTTTGCGTACGCATGTATCCCCCTGTAAGATCAATTTTAGGCAGATAATTAGTGAATGCAGCCTTCTTCTCATAGTGGGCGGCATTGACTTTTTCCTGTGAAATTCGCAGCTCTTTGTTGTTGGCCAGAGCGAGCGCCCGGCAACTGTCCAGAGTAAGTACTTGTTGGGCATAACTGCTGAGAGTTGCGCCAAGCAGTAAGAGTAAACTTGTAATTCTTTTCATTACTGATGCTGACTTTTTATTTGGTTGCTTATGCAACATTGCAAATGTATGACATTAGAACAAATAGTCAAAGCGTTTTGTTGAAAAGAATCAGTAATAAATTTAATTTTTTCTGAGTGTGTGTCTTACCGGTTACTTTTATCTTTTTATCCGGTTGTAATGAGGCTTCTGTGCAATGGGGTCAACCAGCAATTGTACATACTTGGAAGTCCGGCTGCGGCTTAAAGTCGTAGCATCTTCTGATTCATCCGGATTGGTAACCACCGGAAAACTTCCGTTTTCCATTCTATATAGAACCGGTTGCATAAGCTGGTCTTCAGCGGAACCGAAATCACCTAATTCAGCTCCATAGTTTTCTTCTATTTCGAAATCCGGCAATAATCCCTCCTTGAAGTAATCATAGTATCCTTGTGAATTGCTCAGGTAAGTAGTGGTAAGCCATAATTCAATGTTTGGAGCTTCTGCATTGGTAAACAGTTGCTGGGCCACATTCTTTCCGAAAGTGGCTGTTCCTACCTGATACAAACGACCTTCCATATAGGGTTTCAGGCAGTTGATGACAATTTCAGAGGCGGAAGCAGTATTGCCCGAGGTGAGGACATACAGGTTTTGATAAGACAGACTTGCTCCTCCGGTTAGCGGACTGGATTCGAAGTTCAGTGTTTCCGTTTTATTGATTTTGTCATTGTAAGTCATGTGCAGGAAAGGCTGTCCCATTGCCGTGGCGGGAGCTAAAGCCGAGCAAAGCTGCTGCGATGTATTTACGTATCCTCCCGGGTTATAGCGTAAGTCCAGGATTATATCGTCAAACTGCTGTCCGTTCAGTTGTGAAAACACTTCCTTGAGTGCATCAGTGCTTTCTCCAAATTCGTTGTATAACAGGTAGAAGGCTTTTCGTGAACCCGAAGAGATGATGCCGTATTTAAGTACATCCTGTTCTTCCACGTAGCGAGGTTCCGGCATTGGGACTACTCCAATCGTATCAAATTCCACGTAGTTGAATTCCGGGTCGTCCACTTCTTCCGGATAAGGATTGTATTTACCCAATGTAAAACTGTACGCTTTTGTCGGTCGGGTGATATAAGTGGAATAATCACTTGTGGATACTTTCTGGTTGTCTACGGCAATAATCCAGTCACCTCGTTTTAGTCCGGCTTCTTCTGCTGGCGAATTAGGCTGTGTATACAAGACTCTCAGCGCATTTGTTCCTCCTTCAGTACGTACCAAGGCCGCTTCAAAACCGAAACAGGGATAAGTGCTGGTGGCACGCGAGGTAGTAAACACGGAGTCTACATGAGAAAACACATACCCGTTTTTCTGGTCTTTGGAGGATGCGGCTGAAGTAAGAAACTCAGCCGGCTTCTTGAAAAAGTCCAGTTTCTCTTCTGCCGGAATATCTTCATAAAAAAGATAGTTTTCCTGCATCACCTCGTAAATCCATGTCTTGGTGGCAATCAGGGCATAGTATTCTCCTGAGCGGTCTTCTCCGCAGGAAGATAGCAGGCCCATTAGTGCAAGCCAACCGTATATCAGGTGACTGATGTGCTTTTTCATGTTTTCTGAAAATTATTTCATGCGGAATGAACCCTGACCAATCATGCTGCCGTCGGCAAATATATACACGTGGTATGTACCGGCCGCCAAGAATTCTTCTACGTCCCAGTATACCGTAACCGTCTGTTCTTCACCCGTGTATTCAATGTATTTCTTGATAGAATAGCTGATGTTGCGGTCTTCAAACTTGAACTGATTGCTCGGACTCTTGGTCAATACTTCGTTGTCCGGTTTGGCAATACGTACATAAAGGGTCTTGTTACCCGTCTGTGCCGTAATGTTCTTCACGATGGTGAATGAAATTGCAATCTTCTTGATATTCTTTACACGTTCCGTATCGCGTCCTCTTTTGTTCAGTGTCTGTACCCGAATGTTGGTGGCATCCAGTTGGGCAGCCAGTGATACTTTTTCATTCAGGCTCTTTGTTTCTTGTGACAGGTTGGAAATCTGTGCGGTAGCAGCACTATATTTGCTTTTTACTTCCTGATTTTCCTGCATCAAGGCAGCATTGATTTTGTTCAGGGAGTCTATCTGCATTACGTAGCTTCTCAATACGGCACGTACGGTTTTCAATTCTTTTTTCAATCGCATGATTTCAGCTGCATCACTGGTTTTCACCTGACGCAGTTCCTCCAGTAAGCGTTGGGTTTTCAGTTTTTCACTTTCCAGCTTTTCGCGCAAGGAGTCATTATTTATCTGAATCTGCAATTCGTCGTATTGGGTAGCAAACGTGCTGTATTCATTTTCCATCTCTTGTTTTTCCACCGCAAAGAGCTGACTCATTTCTTTGTTCTTGCGAGCTTCATTTACGGCAAAGAAAGATACTGCTGCTACAATCACAGCCAATATAATGATGGTGATGATAAATTTTTTATTGTTCATGGTTTCTATTTTTGCATTTGGCGCAAAAATACAATATTTATGAATACCTTCTTTTTATTTTTAGAAAAATTATGGGGATACCAGGATGGCAGGTAGCGTTTCTCCTTTTTCCCATAGCAGGAAGGAGGATTCGGGGTATAGTCTGGCTCCGCTGTCGCGTACCCATTGGTTCAGAATTTGATACAGATTGTCTTCGGTAATGCTTTGCTGGCTGCCGTATTGCATGATTGAATCAGAGGGAGCACTTACATAGTTGTTACCCACCGGTTCTCTGGTGTCTCCATAAGGGTAATAACAGCAGCGTATATTTGTGTTTTCTGTTTGCAGGCAGATGGCATGATTCTTACTTGTGTTTCCTTTAAGATAGCAGTTCAGAATTTCTCCGTTTTTAGTGATACTGCAGATGAGACCGCTTCTGTTTTTAGCTTTACTGAAATTGCAGTTGGTGACTGCGCAGTTGATGATTTTCCCACCCTGGTTATATCGTGTGAGGGCGTTTCCTTGTGGAATCTCATTTTTTAGTCTTACGTTATCTACATGGCAATTGATAATGATTCCTTCGTTCCAGTTTGCCAGGTTTCCGAAATCGCTGTCATCCCGGATGATTTCAACGGTACAGTTTTGGAGCATACAATTGTTGATTTCTCCTCGATTTATACCAGCTAGAAATGCCGCATTTTTGGTGTCATTCTCTTTATTATATACGGCTTGTCCGAGAATTAGGTTTTTTATAGTTCCGGTAGCAGATATTCCGCTAAAAAGACCGGCATAATAACTTCCATCCACTGTTTGTTCGAAACGTAGATTATTCAAACTATGTCCTTTCCCGTCAAATACGTCATTGAATAAGCCTTTTCCGGTGCTATCCCCTTTTTTGTACTTTCCAATCATTTGCACCTGTGTGGATTCTTCTTCAGTAAAGGTTAAGTCGTTCAGCAGGTAGTAGGTCGTGGTTTCTCCCGTTTTTTCACTAAACTCTTCCAAACTTCTGTTTTCATAGACTTCCCCGTTGATTAAATGGGTGAAGGCAATGAAGTCTTCTACGGTAGAAATGCCAGGGCTTTCGCCGTCTTGTTTTATGGAACAAATGTATTCGTATCCGGATGAAAAAGCATGTTCTTCCAGTTGACTTTCATAATCTTCTCCTGCGGCGGTATAGATCTGTATGTGAATGGACAGAGTGGTAGGTGGAACCAGAAAACTATATATTCCATCTTCATTTTGTTCCATTTGCATAGGAGAGGCTGTGTCTTGATAGGACATTTCTCCGGAATCAGGATTAATCCCGGTTACAGATAAAGAAGGGGTAAATTCTATCAGACTAATTTGGTTGTTCAGTTTGCTGGATACATTAAATACGATACGTGCAAACAAGTGCTGAAAAGATAAATGAATGTTTTCTCCGTAGTTTGTGGTGGCTTGGGCATAGAGCTGGTCGCATAAGAAACCATCCTGGTAAAAGGACTGGTGATTCCGGTACAAGGGAGGGCAGAAAGAACAACTGACAGCTGGTTGCTGAGAATCCTCCCATTCCGGAAGATTCTCTCCTTCCCAGTTGCTGCCGTTGTAGGAAAGTGGAAGCTCGTCTGCATGAATACCGCCCTGGCTGTAAAAAGTCAACGTGCTTCCTGCAGGCAGGCCTTCGTTGAGCGTATTTCGGGAGGTATTGAAACGTACAACATTCTCTCCTTGAATGATTAATGTATTGTGTATGGTTTTAATAGGCTCTTTTGTACATCCGATTGCCAGCAATAGAAAAAGTATGTTCTGAAAGAGATGTCTGTTCATAATTCTCATTTTGTTATATAAACGTAATTCTCCTTTTTCGTTTCCCTTTTCACCGAAAAACTTTACCTTTGCACGGATTTAAAGGAAACGTTTCACGAAAATATGGGAAAAGGAAAATTAGCGAAATTCGCAGATATGGCGGAATATCCGCATGTGTTTGAATATCCGTATTCGGTGGTAGATGACGTGCCGTTCGAAATGAAAGGCAACTGGAACCGTGATTTCTTCAAGAACGACCATCCGATTGTGCTCGAGCTGGGATGCGGACGTGGTGAATATACCGTGGGGCTGGCACGCCGCTATCCGGAAAAGAACTTTATAGGAGTCGACATCAAGGGGGCGCGTATGTGGACCGGAGCGACCGATGCATTGAAAGAAGGATTGACAAACGCCGCCTTTTTGCGGACGAACATTGAAATCATCGACCGTTTCTTTGCCCCGGGAGAGGTAAGCGAAATCTGGCTGACTTTCTCTGACCCTCAGATGAAGAAGGCTACCAAGCGGTTGACTTCCACTTATTTCATGAACCGTTACCGCCGTTTCCTGGTTCCGGACGGGCTGGTACACCTGAAGACGGACAGTAACTTCATGTTTACCTATACGAAGTACATGATTGAAGCCAATCATTTTCCGGTAGAATTTATGACTGACGACTTGTATCATTCCGGTATGGACGATGATATTCTCAGCATCCGCACGTATTACGAACAGCAGTGGCTGGACCGCGGACTGAACATCAAGTACATCCAGTTCCACTTGCCGCAGGAAGGTGAGTTGCAGGAGCCGGACGTGGAGATTGAACTGGACGATTACCGGAGCTACAACCGGAGCAAGCGTAGCGGATTGAAAACAAGCAAATGATTCAAAACTGAAAAAGATATGACACTTTATCCGAAATTGATTATGGACGCACTGGCTACGGTGCGTTATCCGGGTAACGGAAAAAACATTGTAGAAGCGGAGATGGTGGCCGACAATCTTCGCATTGACGGCATGAAGGTGAGTTTCTCGCTCATTTTTGAGAAACCGACCGACCCGTTTATGAAATCGGTGGTTAAGTCGGCCGAAACCGCTATTCATACGTATGTATCGAAAGAGGTAGAGGTAACGATTGCTACCGAAAGCAAGCAGGCCGCTCGTCCGGAACCGGGCAAGATGCTGCCGCAGGTGAAGAACGTGATTGCGGTATCTTCTGGTAAAGGAGGGGTAGGAAAGTCTACCGTGGCAGCCAATCTGGCTGTGGCATTGGCTAAATTGGGCTATAAGGTCGGTCTGTTGGATGCCGATATTTTCGGTCCTTCAGTGCCGAAGATGTTCCAGGTGGAAGATGCCCGTCCGTATGCCGAAGAAGTGGGCGGGCGCGATTTGATTGTACCGGTAGAGAAATACGGTATCAAGTTGCTTTCTATCGGTTTCTTTGTAGACCCCGACCAGGCTACACTCTGGCGTGGAGGTATGGCCAGCAACGCCCTGAAGCAGTTGGTGGCAGATGCCAACTGGGGTGATTTGGACTATTTCGTGCTGGATACACCTCCGGGCACCAGCGACATTCACCTGACCTTGTTGCAGACATTGGCCATTACGGGAGCCGTGATTGTCAGCACGCCGCAGCAGGTGGCATTGGCCGATGCGCGTAAAGGTATCAATATGTATACCAACGACAAGGTAAACGTACCTATTCTCGGTCTGGTGGAAAATATGGCCTGGTTTACTCCGGCAGAACTTCCGGAAAACAAATATTACCTGTTTGGTAAGGAAGGAACCAAGCGTCTGGCAGAAGAGTTGAATGTGCCGTTGCTCGGACAGATTCCTATCGTGCAGAGCATCTGCGAGAGTGGCGATGCAGGAACACCTGCTGCCCTCGACGAAAACTCCATGACTGGTATGGCCTTTATGGAGTTGGCACGCAATGTGGTGACGCAGACAGAAAAGCGTAATGCAGAGATGGCTCCTACGGAGATTGTACATACCCATTAATGTTTAAAAATGTAAATAAGAGCGGTGGCAGAGAATGCGCACCGCTTTTTTTATGCCCTTTCCAGGCACTTTCTTGACGGGTTGTCGGGGTTGTCACCGGTTTTTCAAACTTTCTATATACAGGTGTGGAAAAATATAAGCGTTGTATTTTTCCACACCCCGCGTATATATACTTTATAAAAATGCCTGCCAACCCCGACAACCCGTCAAGATTCGTCTTTTTTCCTCCCTGAAGGGCCGTTTTTCTTGTCTCTTAAAACGCCCTTGCGTTCAAATCAAAACGCACTTGCGTTTAAGGTCAAACGTCCTTGTGTTTCAAGTCAAACGCACTTGCGTTTTAGATTGAACGCAAGGGCGTTTTTTTTGCCTGCCGATTTGTTTAAAAGTTCGAAATAGTTTTCGGTTGGATTTATGTGTATGAGTTACTCTCTACGTGGGGAGTATTTTAAATATAATCATCTTTAAATTCCAGTTCCAACTGAACAGGTCCGGAACTGACGTGCTCATTCATACCATTTTCTTCTTTCGGGTTGGAAACCGACAAGCCTAACAGGCGGATAGGATGCTGACTGTAGTCCACTCCTTTCAGCAGCCGTTTAGCCAGTGGAAGAATGTCGTCCAGGCGTTGGAGCGGCCGTTCCACACTCACACTGCGGGTGATTTGGGAGAAGTCGTCGAACTTCACTTTCAGCGTGAGGGTATTCCCTTTGAACTCTTTGGCTTTCAGCCGGTCGGCGAGTTCGCGTGCCACATGATACAGCTCGATGATGAGTGACATTTCTGCCGAAAGGTCTTTTTCCAATGTATGTTCACAGCCGATAGATTTGCGGATGCGTACAGCTTCTACCGGACGGTCGTCCATTCCACGAGCAAAGTTGAAATAAATTAATCCGTTTTTCCCGAACTGCCGTTGCAGCATTTCCAACGAGCATTTACGCAGGGTCTCTCCGTTATAAATACCTAAGGTGTGCATCTTTTTAGCTGTAATAGGTCCCACTCCCCAGAAAGCTTCAATAGGCAACCGGCGGATAAACTCATCGGCCTGGTCGGGGTGAATGGTACAAAGTCCGTCAGGCTTTCGGTAATCGGAGGCGATTTTAGCTAAGAATTTATTGTAGGATACACCGGCTGAGGCCACTAAATGAAGTTCCTGGCGGATACGTTGCTTAATTTCTTTGGCTATATCCACCGCCAATGGAATTCCTTTCTTGTTTTCCGTGACATCCAGAAACGCTTCGTCCAGCGAGATAGGCTCGATGAGGTCGGTATAGTCGTGAAATATTTCATGTATCTGTGCGGAAACGCTTTTGTAAACTTCCATCCGCCCCTCTACGAAAATCAGTTGCGGACACAGTTTTTTCGCTTTCTGTGAAGACATGGCCGAATGTACGCCAAATTTACGGGCTTCATAGCTGGCGGCAGCTACCACTCCTCGTTTCTCTGCATGCCCCACGGCGATAGGCTTTCCGCGTAGTTCCGGGTGGTCGCGCTGTTCGACCGACGCATAGAAAGCGTCCATATCAATGTGGATAATTTTTCGTTCGGTGTGCATGAATGAGTGGATAGCTTTTCTGCAAAAAAACAAAACATTCTTGGGATATCCTAAAAATCATTTGTATTTTTGCTGTTTGTAAAATGGTTTTGATGACTTTTTTGACAGCAAAAAATAAAGAAATATGATGAAAGATGAGATTAAGAAAGCCTGCGAGGTATTGCAGAAGGGGGGAGTGATTCTTTACCCGACGGATACCGTGTGGGGAATAGGATGTGATGCGACGAATGAAGAGGCGGTGAAACGCGTTTTTGAAATAAAGCAGCGGGCTGACAGCAAGGCGATGCTGGTGCTGGTAGACAGTCCGGTGAAGGTAGATTTTTATGTACAGGATGTGCCTTCCGTAGCATGGGACTTGATTGAAATGACTACGAAACCTTTGACCATTATTTACGATGGAGCGAGAAATCTGGCTCCGAATCTGATTGCAGCCGACGGCAGTGTAGGTATTCGTGTCACCTCGGAGGAGTTTTCCAAACAACTTTGCTTCCGCTTCCGCAAAGCCATTGTATCTACGTCTGCCAATATCAGCGGACAGCCTGCACCGGCCGTGTTCAGTGAAATCACGGAAGAAATCAAGCAGGCGGTGGATTATGTGGTGGATTACCGTCGGGAAGAAACCGGTCACCCCAAACCGTCCAGTATTGTCAAATTAGGCAAAGGGGGCGTGGTAAAAATTATTAGAGAATAAATTTTTTCTTTCATGAAAGTTGTAGACGAGAAGAACAGCTTGCTCCAGGGCTTTCTCCGTTGGAGAGAAAGACATATAAAGGACAAGCAGTTTGTATTGATTTTAAGCTTTTTAGTTGGAATCTGCACGGCACTGGCCGCTTGTCTGTTGAAGTTCCTGGTAGAGTATATCAAGGAGTTCCTGACAGAAAACTTTGATTCTACAGGAGTAAACTGGTTGTACTTGGTGTATCCGGTGGTAGGTATCTTCCTGACCGGACTGTTCATTCGAAAAGTGGTGCGTGACGACATCAGTCATGGTGTGACCAAAATTCTGTATGCCATTTCGCGTAAGCAAAGCCGTATCAAGCGGCATAATGTATGGTCTTCCGTTTTTGCTTCGGCCATTACCATCGGTTGCGGTGGATCGGTCGGTGCCGAAGCGCCGATTGTGCTGACCGGTTCTGCCATTGGTTCGAACCTGGGCAGTATTTTTCGTATGGACCACAAGACGCTGATGCTGCTGGTGGGATGTGGAGCCGCCGGGGCGGTTTCGGGTATCTTCAAGGCACCGATTGCCGGTGTGGTCTTTACGCTGGAGGTACTGATGATTGACCTGACCATGGCTTCTTTGCTTCCCTTGCTGATTACCAGTGTGACGGCAGCTTCTGTTTCTTATCTGCTCACAGGTACGGAAGCCATGTTCCAGTTTCACCTGGATTATCCGTTCTCTTTGGAACGTATTCCATACGCCATTGCATTGGGCATTTTCTGTGGACTGGTGGCCTGGTATTTTACCCGTTCCATGAACTGGATTGAGAATATTTTCCGCCGTTATAGTAATCCGTATGTGAAGTTCCTGATTGGAGGAGCCATGCTGAGTATATTGATTTTCCTGTTCCCGCCGTTGTATGGTGAAGGTTATGACACCATTTCCCTGTTGCTCAACGGACGGTCGAATGCCGAATGGGACACGGTAATGAACAACTCTCTTTTCTACGGAAACTCGCAGCTGTTGGTGGTGTATTTGCTGTTGATTATCTTGTTTAAGGTCTTCGCTTCGAGTGCGACCAACGGTGGTGGCGGTTGCGGTGGTATTTTTGCACCGAGCTTGTTCCTGGGATGTATTGCCGGCTTTGTGTTCTCTTATGTGTGCAATGAGTTCCAGTTGGGAGGTACATACATTCCGGAAAAGAACTTTGCCCTGATGGGGATGGCGGGATTGATGTCGGGTGTCATGCATGCCCCTTTGACCGGAGTCTTCCTGATAGCCGAGCTGACTGGTGGATACGGTTTGTTCCTGCCGCTGATGATTGTGTCGGTCTGCGCGTACCTTACTATTATCGTGTTCGAGCCGCACAGTATCTATTCCATGCGTCTGGCGAAGAGTGGAGAACTGATTACGCATCATAAAGATAAGGCGGCTTTGACCATGATGAGCATGGAAACTGTCATCGAAACAGATTTTCAGGTGGTTCGTCCGGATATGGATTTGGCGGAGATGGTGAAGGCCATTTCAAAATCCGGCCGTAACCTGTTCCCTGTGGTAGATGTACGCAATGAATTGATTGGGCTGGTAATACTGAACGACATTCGTAACATTATGTTCCGTCAGGAATTGTATCACAAATACCGGGTAGAGAATTTTATGGTCACTCCTAAGGCCTGCATTATTACGACAGATTCCATGGAAGACGTGATGGATAAGTTTGATAAGACGGGCTCCTGGAACTTGCCGGTGGTAGACGAAGACAACAAGTACATCGGTTTTGTATCCAAATCGCGCATACTTTCTACTTATCGTCAGGTGATGGTGGATTTTTCAGCAGAATAAACAACGAAAAGAAATATGGAGAAGAAAGATTTACGAATTGTATATATGGGTACTCCTGAATTTGCCGTAGAGAGTTTGAAGCGGCTGGTGGAAGGAGGCTATCAGGTGGTGGGAGTCATCACCATGCCCGACAAGCCGATGGGACGGCATGGCAGCGTGCTTCAGCCGAGCCCGGTAAAACAGTATGCCGTGTCGCAAGGATTGAAGGTGCTTCAACCGGAAAAACTGAAGGATGAGAATTTCCTGGCCGAGCTGAGAGACTTGAAAGCAGACTTGCAGATTGTGGTCGCTTTCCGTATGCTGCCGGAGGTGGTATGGAACATGCCCCGTCTGGGTACATTCAATCTGCATGCCTCTTTGCTTCCGCAGTATCGTGGTGCAGCTCCTATCAACTGGGCGGTAATCAATGGCGAAACAGAAACAGGTATTACCACTTTCTTCCTGAAGCATGAGATTGATACGGGCGAGATTATCGACCAGGTACGTGTGCCCATTGCGGATACGGATAATGTGGAGATTGTGTACGACAAGCTGATGCACTTAGGGGGAGACCTGGTGGTGAAGACAGTGGATGCTATTTTGGAAGGAAATGTGAAGACCATTCCACAGGAGCAGTTGGCGGCAGCTACGGAACTTCGTCCGGCTCCTAAGATCTTCAAGGAAACTTGTCGTATAGACTGGCAGGCCGGAGTGAAAAAGGTATACGATTTTGTACGTGGTCTTTCTCCATATCCTGCTGCATGGACGGAATTGCATCAGGGCGATGCCGCTCCGCTGGCATTGAAGATTTTTGAAACGGAGAAAGTCTTTGTCGCACATAATCTGAAACCCGGCAGCATTGTAACCGATAAGAAAACGTATTTCCAGATTGCTTCTACCGACGGGTTTGTCAAAGTGTTGTCTTTGCAGCTGGCGGGTAAGAAACGAATGGAGGTAGCTGACTTCCTTCGCGGGTATCGCCACGTGGAAGATTCTTTCGTAGAATAAAAGAGTGTTATAATATTTATTTTTGCAGGGTGACGGTATGCGTATCGTCACCCTCTTTGTTTTTATAAAGGATGCGGAATCCCTTAAAGGCTGAGTCCTGATATTGCGGAATGCTGGAAAGTGTAAAGGATACGACTCCCCAGAATGAGTTGATTTGCAAGTCACTTTCCGGGTTATGCCGTAGCTCTACCGGCAGCAATCCGTTTTCATCCAGTTGAGCGTTTTGCGGAACCAGCAAGCTGATGCGATGGCTGATGTTGCTGTCGTTTCCTCCGATTTCATACTGGATATTCAGGTGTTCTTTACTGATACTGGAAGAAGTGATAACTATCGGGGCGGTGCCGAAAGTCTCATCAAGAGCTGCATCTGTTTCGTCAGGAGTGACGATATTGACGTCTTTGGTCAGCACTTTGTAAAGACTGATAATTTTTACTTCTTTATCTCCTGTGTTGTTTTGTTTGTCCTCGTTGAGAAATAAAATTTCCAGCAAAACTCTTTGTCCTAAAATATTCACCTTCTTTTCAGTGAAGATGCCGGGGTTTGTAGGGAGTAAGGTGCCATAAGTGTCAGAGTCTATAGTAATTCGTTCGGTATTTATTACAGTCCCCAAAGTGGAAAAGCTTCCGCTGTTTGAGGATAGTAAAAGTGAATCTTCCTGCTCAAAAGAACAAGAAGAAAGCAATCCGTATAACAGACATAAAAACAGATAAGTTATGTATTTGGTACGTTTCATATTTTAGGTGGCTTTTACGTATAGATAAATAAAATGATTGAGGGATACTGCATCTTTTTTTGTTAAAAACATTTTAATGAAGATTTTAATTAGGAAAAGGTGCAGTATTTTTGTGTGTTCATCATTTACTAACAAAAGCACGATAGGCTGAATATGACAGAAGAAGAATTGGCGTCGAAATGCAAGCTGGCGGATAATCAGGCTCGCAAGGAGTTGTACGAGCTGTATGGCGGTTCGCTGATGGCTATTTGTCTTCGTTATATAGGAGATCGGGAGGCTGCTGAGGACGTGCTGCATGATGGGTTTGTCCGGATTTTTCAATCCATCGGACAGTTTACTTATCAGGGCGTCGGTTCTTTGAAGGCATGGCTTTCGCGTGTGATGGTGAATGAGGCGTTGGGGTATTTACGGAAGCGCAATCAATTGGCCCAGCAGGAAGTCTTGATGGAGCAGTTGCCTGATACGGAAGAGGATGATGATGGTGTGGGAGATATTCCGCAGGCGGAGCTGATGAAGATGATTGCGAAACTTCCAGATGGGTATCGTACGGTATTCAACTTATATGTGTTTGAAGATAAGAGTCATAAGGAGATAGCCCAGCTGCTGGGAATAACAGAGCATACTTCTTCTTCTCAGTTTTATCGGGCAAAGACCTTATTGGCAAAGAAAATCAATGAATATAGAAAGAAATTATAGGCAATGAAGAGCGAGAAAGAATGGATTAATAACTTACGTAACCGGATGGAGGACTATTCCGAGCCTCTTCCTGAAGGCCTTTGGGACAAGTTGTCCAAGGAGCTGGAAGAGCCGAAGACTCCAAAGGTGATTCCGATATGGAGACGGTGGCAGGCAGCAGCGGCAGTGCTGGTCTTGCTGGTGTCTTCCCTGACGTACTGGTTCTGGTCTTCTCCAGAAGCGGACTTCCGTAATCAGGAACTGGCGGTGGAGGTGAAGAATACGCCTTTGCCAGCGCAAACTTCTTCTTTAGATGAACAAGTGGCTGAAGTAAAGCATGCTGAGCCTTCCCAGAAAGAACCTGTGGCTCTTTTGGCCAATGTTTCTTCTAAGAAATCTGCCGGAGAAGTGCCGGAAGAAATAGCAGAGGTAGCCCCTGCTTCAGTTGCATTGGCTGAACAGGAGGAACCGATAGAGTCGGTTGAAGAAAAGGAGAGTGCAAGACCGCAAGAGCTAGAAGAAACTAGTGCTGCCGAAAGAAGCCGGAAAGTGAAAGAGAGTCGCGCGGCTGACCGGGAACAGATGGAACGTAATGCCATGGCACTGAAAAATAAGTCGGATAAATCTTCAGGCTTTTCTGTGGGTGTTGGTGCTGGAAATACACCTTATAGCTCTTTGAATACATTTGATGGCATGGGAAGTTTTGTAGCCCGTTCGGCTTATTATACTTCCTCAGATTTGAATATGTCTCCGATAAATAATAACGGGCTGGCTTATAGTCAGGTGTTGCTGGAGAACGCCATACAGGCTCCTCAGACGACGGTAAAGCATCATATTCCTGTTACGGTAGGATTGACGGTAGCCTGGCAGTTTCATGAAGACTGGGCACTGGAAACGGGATTGAACTATACGTTGCTAACCTCTGATATTCGTTCCGGTTCTAAATCTTATGTAGAGGAAACGCAGAAATTGCATTATATAGGTATTCCGCTTAAACTGCATCGTTCCATCTGGAAAAATAACTGGCTTTCAGTGTATGCATCAGCTGGAGGAGTAATGGAAAAATGTGTATCTGGAAATTTGGAAACTGTGACTGTAACGAATGGAGGAAATCGTACGTCTGAAAATACTTCATTAGATGTAGATCCGCAATGGTCTGTTACCGCAGCAGCCGGAGCACAGGTGAACTTTACTTCACGTTTTGGTTTGTATCTGGAACCGGGAATCGCGTATTACTTTGATGACCACAGTGGCGTGGAGACGATACGAAAGGAACATCCGTTCAATTTTAATCTGCAGCTGGGTTTGCGCTTTAATGTGACCAAATAAGTTTTTATAGTTGATTTATGAGAAAAGATGCTTATCTTTGTTGAAAAGAATCTGATTAACTAAAATAAATCGATGGAAAAAATTATGGTAGCTCCTTCCTTGCTCTCTGCAAATTTTGCTGATTTGAAGAGTGACCTGGAAAAAATAAATCAAAGTGAGGCAGACTGGCTGCATCTGGACATTATGGACGGGGTGTTTGTACCCAATATTTCTTTTGGCTTTCCTGTGTTAAAGTATGTGGCGGAACTTAGTCAGAAACCGCTGGATGTACATCTGATGATTGTACAGCCGGAGAAATTCATTCAGGAAGTGAAGAAATTAGGAGCCATGATGATGAATGTGCATTATGAAGCTTGTCCTCACTTGCATCGCGTCATTCAGCAGATTAAGGAAGCGGGTATGAAGGCAGGGGTTACGCTGAATCCGGCTACACCGGTCTCCGTGTTGGAGGATATTATCACAGAGGTGGATATGGTGTTGCTCATGAGTGTCAATCCGGGATTCGGTGGTCAGAAATTTATTCCTAATACATTAAAAAAGATTGAGCAACTTCGTGAAATGATAACCCGTAATGGGGCTTCTGCTCTTATCGAAGTGGACGGAGGTGTCAATCCGGAAAATGCTCCTTTGCTGCAACGTGCCGGGGCAGATGTGCTGGTGGCCGGCAGTTCTGTTTTTAAGGCGCCGGATATGATAAAAGCTATTCAGGAGTTGAAATATGTGGAGTAAGTATTGGGAACCTTACATTCTTTGATAGCGTACCCTTTGTTCCGGTTGACTATTTGTCTGGCAACCGGAATTTTTTTATTCGACACGTGGTGGCCGGAAAATCTTTCATGGCAATATGGGGCTGCGATATGGCTGCTTTTGGTGGGAGCTTGCGGAGGATTATTCTGGCTTTCTCATTGGCGGTGGCGATGGCTTTTCGGTGGAGTGGTTGGAGTAACTTTTTTCTTGTGGGGAGGAATATCGGTACTTTATCAGAGAGAAACGGTGCAATATAATTGGGATGGAGACCCCGCTATATATAAAGGTATAGTGGAAAGCGTGCCGGAAGTCAGAGGGAAGACACTTCGGGCGGAAGTGCGTGTGGAGATGCAGCGGCTGTCGGGTGGAAAATGGAAAAGGGTAGACCGGAATATCCTTTTGTCGTGGATGCCGGACTCCCTGTTAAGTCCTTTAGCTTGTGGTGACAGCGTTTGTTTCTATGCAAAAATTTCACGTCCTTTTTCTGAAAAGGAATTGACCGGATTTGATTATGGGGATTATCTTTTGCGAAAAGGTATTAGCGGAACGGCTTTGGCCTATGCTGGTAACTGGCGCTGTACGGGAAAGCCTCATTCTTTGTCTTTCATGCAGCGGGCAAAGGTGTGTCAGCAAAAGGTGGTAGATGTGTATCAAAGTTGGGGGCTGAAAGAGGATGTACAGGCTGTGGTGTCGGCATTGACAATCGGAGAGAAAAGTGAGTTGACTCCTGAATTGAAAGCGATGTACAGTGCGGCAGGTGCCAGTCACGTACTGGCGTTGTCGGGATTGCATGTGGGGATTTTTTCATGTATTCTTTTGTGGTTGTTTTATCCGTTGGCTTATCTGAAGCACGGGCGCAAAATGCTGGCTCTGCTGGTTGTCTGCTTGTTGTGGGGCTTTGCCTTTATTTCCGGATTAAGCTCGTCGGTGGTGCGTGCAGTGGTGATGTATAGTCTATACACCCTTGCCTCATTCTGTCTGGAAGAGCGTTTTTCGGGCATGCATTCTCTGGTATTGGCTGCTTTCCTGATGCTGGTGTATAATCCATTCTTTCTTTTTGACATAAGTTTTCAGTTGTCCTTTGCTGCCGTCTTTTCCATTCTGGCGTTTTATCCCTTGTTCTCGCGTAGCTTATGTATCAAAAATCGTGTGCTGCGTTATATCTGGAATACCCTCAGTCTGTCTATGTCGGCTCAGCTAGGTACGCTGCCTTTCATTCTGTATTACTTTGGAAGTTTCCCGACCTATTTTCTGCTGGCTAATTTGGTTGTAGTTATATTGGCTGGTGTAATACTGGTGCTGACGTTTGCTGCGTTATGCTTGGCTTCCGTCCCTATAGTGGGAAATACGGTGATTACCTTGTTGGAATGGAGTACTTTGATCTTGAATAAATCCATGCAGGGAGTACAGCAACTGGCCGGCTCTCAGATTACTTCCGTCTATTTATCATCTTCTCAAGCCTGTCTGCTGGCTGGAGTGATTATTTGCCTTTATCTTTGCTGGGCATCCGGAATACACCGCAAGGCTTCCGACTGGATTCGTTTATTGGCGGTTTGTAATCTGTTTGTAGCGGTGTCTTGTGTGGAATATGCAGGAGAAGCTCCGGAACAGTTGTATTTTTTCCGTTCGCAAGTATACACCCGTAAGAAAGATTATGTTTCCACTCATCTCTCTGAAACGGGGTTGCTGTGTATTCGAAATATGCATATTGCAGTGTTGAATGATGCCCGCTGGAGAACCTGTGAGTCTCCATCGCGTTTTCCTTTGGAGTATGCATATATTTGTAAGGGATTTAAAGGGAGCCTTTCGCAGTTGGACAAACTGTTTGCCATTCGACAAGTAATTTTGGACAGCTCACTGAATGATGCTTTCCGTGAAAAGCTTATAAGGGAATGTCAATTACTTAAAATATCTTATACAGACCTTTCTGTTCAAGGTTCTTATTCCGTTGTGCTGTAGTTTATAAAAATAAATTTGTACTTTTGCTCCTTTCAAAAGTGTAAGTTTAAGAAAAAGAATATGTTGTCAAAAGTAATTCTTCAGGCCCATATTGATAAAGTTGAGACCTATTTTGACCGGGCTGATAAAGTGGTGATTGTGACCCATGTTTCTCCTGATGGAGATGCGCTGGGTTCTTCGTTGGGCTTGTATCATTTTTTGTCTGTACATGGCAAGACCGTGAATGTGATTGTACCTAATGCATTTCCAGACTTTTTGCGGTGGATGCCTGGAGCAAAAGATATTATTCGTTATGATAAATATGCTGAGTTTGCCGATAAGCTGATTGCTGAGGCAGATGTAATCTGTTGCCTTGATTTTAACGCATTGTCGCGTATTGACCGGATGGCAGATGCAGTAAGAGATGCACAGGGAAGAAAGGTGATGATTGACCACCATCTGAATCCGGAACCTTTCTGCCGGGTGACTATTTCACATCCGGAAATCTCTTCTACTTCGGAGTTAATCTTTAGATTGATATGCCGTCTGGGATGTTTTGATGACATTACTTTGGAAGGTGCAGAATGTATCTATACCGGAATGATGACGGATACGGGAGGCTTTACTTATAACTCCAATAACCGTGAGATTTATTTCATTATCAGCGAACTGCTGTCTAAAGGCATTGATAAGGATGACATCTATCGTAAGGTGTTCAATACGTATTCAGAAGGACGTCTTCGCCTGATGGGGTATGTGCTTTACGAGAAAATGCAGGTATATCCTCAGTTCCGTGCTGCTTTAATCTGTCTTTCAAAGGAAGAACAGGGTAAATTCCGTTATGTAAAAGGAGATACGGAGGGCTTTGTAAACATTCCTCTTCAGATGAAGGGAATTTGCTTTTCGGTATTCTTGCGTGAAGATACCGAGAAGGATATGATTAAGGTTTCGCTTCGTTCGGTAGGAGCATTTCCTTGTAATCAGGTAGCCGCTGAATTCTTCAATGGAGGTGGGCATTTGAATGCTTCCGGTGGAGAGTTTTACGGTACGATGGATGAGGCTGTAGACTTGTTTAAGCAGGCTTTGGTGAAATATGAGAGCTTGTTATTGAAAAATTAGTGAGAAATTTTTATTCTTGAACAATATTAGACATAATTGGACAAAATAGGAAGGATGTTTTTGAGACATTTTACTACATTTGCCCTTGTAAACATGCTTATTAAGATGAAAAAGAACTATTTGTTGTGGGCTGTAACTGCCCTGATAATGTTGGCACTGCAGAGTTGTAATAACGGAAAGACCTACGCTGAAATGAAAGAAGAGGAGGCAGATGCTATTAATAAGTACATTTTGGAAAATGATATAAAGGTGATTTCTGAAGCAGATTTTGCTGCGCAGGATTCTACTACGAAAGAAAATGAATATGTGCTGCTGGATGAAAGCGGAGTGTATATGCATGTAGACAATCGTGGACCAGGTGAAGAAGTGTTGGGGAATGGAACGTATGATATGGTTGCACGTTTTGTAGAAATAGCACTTCAGACACGTAGTGACTTAGGTATGACGGCAGGAGATACATTGCTGGCTAATTTTCACGTGTCCAATCCTTCGTATACGATTAAAGGAGAAGATTTTAAACTGACCATTAGCGGTGAGTCGTATTCTGCTTCATTTACCCGCAGTGATTCTTATAGCATGTATGGCATGTATGGAACGGTAGCTGTTCCTTCTGGTTGGTTGATTCCGCTGCGTTATCTGAAACCGGGAAGAACCAATGATGCGGAAAAAATTGCTCGTGTAAAATTGATTGTACCGCATAGTGAGGGTACTTCTTCGGCTACTCAGTCTGTATATCCATGTTTTTATGAGTTGACCTATAACATGACAAGATAACCTAAATAATTAAAAACCTTTATTTATGACACTTATTAAATCTATTTCCGGTATTCGTGGCACTATAGGCGGCCATGCCGGCGAAGGATTGAATCCTTTGGACATCGTGAAATTCACTTCAGCGTATGCTACATTGATTCGTAAGACTACGACCAATAAATCAAATAAGATTGTAGTGGGCCGTGATGCACGTATCTCTGGTGAAATGGTGAAAAATGTGGTTTGCGGAACGTTGATGGGAATGGGATTCGATGTAGTAAATATCGGGTTGGCTTCTACTCCGACTACAGAACTTGCTGTAACTATGGAAGGAGCATGCGGTGGTATTATTTTGACTGCCAGCCATAATCCGAGACAATGGAATGCCTTGAAGTTGTTGAATGAACATGGTGAATTCCTGAATGCGGCAGAAGGTAATGAGGTATTGCGTATTGCTGCTGCAGAAGAATTTGAATTTGCAGACATCGAACATATCGGTAAGTACCGTGAAGACAATACATACAACCAGAAACATATTGACAGCGTGTTGGCGTTGAAACTGGTAGACGTAGAAGCTATCCGTAAGGCTAATTTCCGTGTAGCAATTGATTGCGTAAACTCTGTTGGTGGTGTGGTATTGCCTCAGTTGTTGGAGCAGTTGGGCGTACAGCATGTGGAAAAATTGTATTGCGAACCGACTGGCGACTTCCAGCATAATCCGGAACCTCTGGAAAAGAACTTGGGTGACATCATGGGCCTGATGAAGAAAGGAACTTGTGATGTAGCCTTTGTGGTAGACCCTGACGTAGACCGTCTGGCTATTATCTGTGAGAACGGAGCTATGTATGGCGAAGAATATACACTGGTTACAGTAGCAGATTATGTATTGAAACATACTCCGGGTAATACAGTTTCTAACTTGAGCTCAACTCGTGCACTGCGTGATGTAACTCGTAAATACGGCATGGAATACAATGCATCTGCAGTGGGTGAAGTAAATGTAGTAACCAAGATGAAAGCTACTAATGCGGTTATCGGTGGTGAAGGTAATGGTGGAGTGATTTATCCGGAATCTCACTACGGACGTGATGCATTGGTAGGTATTGCTTTGTTCTTGAGTCATCTGGCACACGAAGGAAAGAAAGTAAGCGAATTGCGTGCTACTTATCCTAACTATTTCATTGCGAAGAATCGTATTGACCTGACTCCGGAAACAGATGTAGATGCTATCTTGGCGAAGGTAAAAGAACTTTACAAGAATGAAGAAATCAATGACATCGACGGTGTGAAGATTGATTTCCCTGATAAGTGGGTTCACCTGCGTAAGAGTAACACAGAACCGATTATTCGTGTGTATTCAGAAGCTTCTACAATGGAAGCTGCTGATGAAATCGGTAAGCAGATTATGGACATTGTATACAGTCTGGCTAAATAAGAAGAGCGTTAGCACATTCTTTTGAAAATAAAATGAATTCCGGAATGAAATAAAGCGGTTAGCTGATTTTCATTCCGGAATTTTTTTGTGAATGTGTGATAGAAAAAATGTGTGTAAGGGTTATTCCTTTTCAGATTTTTCTGAAGAAATGGGAGCTAATTCTGAATGTAATGCCAATTCTTTTTGTGGTGAAACAATAGGAGACGAGTTTTCTTCTGACGAGAAACCAGCATGGAATAATGCGTAAAAGAAGGGCAGAATAACTTTTTGAGTTTCCATAATGCGTTGTTTTTAGGGGTTTGTAATGAAAACGCCAAAATGTGAATATCCCCCTATCTGGAAAGTGTTAAATAATCTAATCGTCTACCCATAGCAGGTCGCTCATAATTCCATCAGAAATAAATATCCCTTTTTCTGTGAGCTTCATAATGTGATTGTCGAGTGTCAGGAATCCTTGTTTCAGGTGGGGAGAAGCCATGCGCATGCAGTAATCGAATAAGGTTTCTCCAAATGTTTCTTTCAGTATATGGGTGGGGATTCCGTAAACAGTGCGCAGGCGGGTAATGATAAAGTCATTATAGCGCGTATACAGATCAAGCTCTTCCTTTTCCTGATAAGGCGTTCCTTTTTGAATACCTTGTATATACTGAGAAAGAGAAGCTACGTTCCATTGTCTGGAAGTCCCGTCGTAGGAATGGGCAGAAGGACCGCAGCCCAAGTATTTTTTGCCTGTCCAGTAACTGGAGTTGTGGCGTGAATGAAATCCCGGGCGGCAGAAATTGGATATTTCATAATGTTCATATCCGTTACTCTTGAGGGTATGTATCAACTCCTTGAATAACGAGACACTTAAATCTTCATCCGTTTCTTCCACTTGATGTGCTTCTTTCAAGTTCCATAAAGGAGTACCTTCTTCATAAATCAGGTGATAGGCTGAAATATGCTCCGGACGCATCTGAAGGGCTGTTTGAAGGTCTTTTTGCCAGTTTTCTAATGTTTCTCCGGGCAGCCCGTACATCAAATCGATACTGATATTCTGAAAACCAGCTTCTCGGCAATGTTGGTATGCTTGTTGAGCCTGAGCAGCCGTGTGCCGGCGGTGAAGCAGGCGAAGAGTGTCTTCCTTGAAGGTTTGTATGCCCATACTTAACCGGTTAAACGGGAGGGTACGCAGCATGGCTATGTATTCAGGTGTCAGGTCGTCGGGATTTGCTTCAATCGTAATTTCGGCTTTTGGGTTTACGGTATATATCTTATAGATGGTTTCGAAAAGTTGGATGAAATCTTTTTCTTCTAATTGTGAAGGCGTACCTCCGCCAAGGTAGATGGTGTCAATAATTTCTCCGTCCAGGTAGTCTTTTCGTAGCTCAAGTTCTTTGGAAAGAGCCTGTACGTATGTGCTTTTTTTATCATTTTCTGTCGTAGAAAAGAAGTCACAGTAAATGCAACGTCGTTTGCAAAAAGGGATATGAAGATAGATTCCAGCCATAATTAATCTACTGTAAGAAGTTGTTTTACGGGTGTAAAGATACGGATAATTTATGGGAGGAAAGAAGGAATGCAGATTTTGTATGTCTGAAAACATAGTTTAGTAACACGAAACTTTTTATTGTTTTTCTGAATTATAATCTCTAATTTGCGCTTCGTTAAAAAATAAGAGATATGAAAAGCATATCCTTTCGTTACTAAACTAAATCTTGAAATACCATGAAAGTATATCAGACAAACGAAATCAAGAACATTGCCCTTCTCGGTAATGATGGCTCAGGTAAAACCACTCTCACAGAAGCTTTGCTCTATGAGAGTGGTATTATAAAACGTCGCGGAAGAATTACTGCCAAGAATACGGTGAGTGATTATTTCCCGGTAGAGCAGGAATACGGATATTCGGTATTTTCTACTGTGTATCATGTAGAATGGAACGGAAAGAAGTTGAATATTATCGACTGTCCGGGAAGTGATGACTTCGTGGGAGCTGCCATTACCGCATTGAATGTGACTGATACAGCCATCTTGTTATTGAACGGGCAATATGGTCCGGAAGTGGGTACACAGAATCACTTCCGTTATACTGAAAAATTGGGTAAACCGGTGATTTTCCTGGTAAACCAGTTGGATAGTGAAAAATGCGATTTTGACCATGTGCTTGAACAGTTGAAAGAGAATTATGGTTCTAAAGTTGTTCCGGTTCAGTATCCGCTTAGTACAGGACCCGACTTCAATTCGTTGATTGATGTACTTTTAATGAAGAAATATTCTTGGGGACCGGACGGCGGTGCTCCAACCATTGAAGACATTCCGGCAGAAGAAATGGAAAAAGCGCAGGAATGGCATAAGACGTTGGTAGAAGCTGCGGCTGAACACGACGAAAGCCTGATGGAAAAATTCTTTGAATCTGAATCGCTGACAGAAGATGAAATGCGTGAAGGTATCCGTAAGGGTTTGGCTGCCAGAGGTATGTTCCCGGTATTCTGTGTATGTGCAGGTAAAGATATGGGCGTGCGTCGCTTGATGGAATTCTTGGGCAATGTAGTTCCGTTCGTGGATGAAATGCCGGTAGTTCACAATACACGTGGTGTTCCTGTTCCTCCCGATCCGAATGGTCCTACTTCACTTTACTTCTTTAAGACAGCTGTGGAACCTCATATCGGAGATGTACAGTACTTTAAAGTAATGAGTGGTGTGGTGCATGAAGGCGATGATTTGAGCAACGCAGACAGAGGTTCGAAAGAACGTATGGCACAGCTTTATGTATGTGCAGGTGCTAACCGTGAAAAAGTGGACGAACTGCGTGCGGGAGATATTGGCTGTACAGTAAAATTGAAAGATGTGAAGACGGGCAATACCTTGAATGGAAAGGATTGTGAGAACCGATTCAATTTCATTAAATATCCGAATCCGAAGTATACGAGAGCTATCAAACCGGTAAATGAAGCCGACACAGAAAAGATGATGGCTGTATTGAACCGTATGCGTGAAGAAGACCCGACTTGGATTGTAGAACAGTCTAAGGAATTGCGTCAGATTCTGGTACACGGTCAGGGAGAATTCCATTTGCGTACATTGAAATGGCGTTTGGAAAACAACGAAAAGTTGCAGATTCAGTTCTATGAACCTAAGATTCCATATCGTGAAACAATTACTAAGTCGGCTCGTGCAGACTATCGTCATAAGAAACAGTCGGGGGGTGCCGGACAGTTTGGTGAAGTTCACTTGATTGTAGAACCTTATTATGAAGGTATGCCTGCTCCGGAAGTGTATAAGTTCAACGGTCAGGAGTATAAGATGAACGTGAAGGGTACGGAAGTAATCGACTTGGAATGGGGTGGTAAACTCGTGTTTGTCAACAGTGTAGTTGGTGGAGCAATTGATGCCCGTTTCATGCCGGCTATTTTGAAAGGAATCATGAGTCGTATGGAACAAGGACCGCTGACTGGTTCGTATGCACGTGATGTACGTGTTATTGTGTACGACGGTAAGATGCACCCGGTAGATTCGAATGAAATTTCCTTCATGCTGGCTGGTCGCCATGCGTTTAGTGAAGCATTTAAGAATGCAGGTCCGAAGATTTTGGAACCGATTTATGATGTGGAAGTATTCGTTCCGAGTGACAAGTTGGGTGACGTGATGAGTGACATGCAAGGTCGTCGCGGTATGATTATGGGTATGACCAGTGAAAAAGGATATGAAAAGTTGAGCGCTAAAGTTCCATTGAAAGAAATGTCGAATTACTCTACAGCTTTGAGTTCATTGACTGGAGGTCGTGCTTCATTCATTATGAAATTTGCCAGCTATGAACTGGTTCCGACGGATGTACAGACCAAGCTGATGAAGGAATTTGAAGAGCAAGAAAAGGACGAAGCATAATATTAGTTGTGATTTTTATAGATAAAAAAGCCGTGTTTCTTAAAAAGCACGGCTTTTTTTTGTTTAACTTAGCTTAAACAAAACCCTCTATTTATTTGTTATTAATCTAAAATTCTATTATTTTTGTAATGTATAGCTGCTTGAAATAATAGATAGTGTAGATTTTATCAGGTAAAATTTGATTTGTGGTTAATATACGACAAAATCTTATTTAAAGCTTGTTAATCTGTTAGCGTCGTATTTGTCAGGTTGTTAAATTTGTCCGTATGAAAAAATCGACTATTTGGATATTAGGAGTTGTAATGGGACTGTCTTTCTTGAGCTTGCTTTATTTGCAGGTAAGCTATATTGAGGAGATGGTCAAAATGCGGCGTAGTCAATTTGAAGAGAATGTAAACCGCAGTTTGGGAAAGGCTGTGCATAACTTGGAACTGGTTGAAACGAAAAAATATCTGGAGAAAGATGTGGCAGCGCAGGAACGTGCGGCATTGTTGTCCAGACAATACCAGGAGAAGAACGATGCAGGCGAGAATGTGGTAGAACATCATCAGTATACGATTACCGCACCTGACGGTTCTACTTACTCTACTTTTGAGTTGAAGACCATTATGAATCGGCCGTCGAATGTGCCTAAGGTGGTTATATCTACGGGAAGAACTATTCCACAAACATCGCGTGCATTGCAGGAGATTCTGAAAGAACGTTATGTGTATCAGCGTGCATTACTGGATGAGGTGGTGTATAATATTCTTTATACGGCAAGTGACAAGCCTCTGAAAGAAAGAGTCAACTTTAAACAGCTTGATCACTTCCTGAAAACGGAACTGTTTAATAATGGCATCGATATTCCTTATCATTTTTCGGTGACAGACCGGGATGGGAAAGAGGTGTACCGTTGTTCAGATTATGTGCATGACGATGAAAAAATCTATTCTCGTTTGCTCTTTGAAAAAGATCCTCCTGCCAAGATGGGCTTTGTGAATATTTTCTTTCCCACACTGGATAATTACATATTCAGTTCAGTGAAGTTTATGATTCCATCCATCATCTTTACGGTGGTGTTGTTGATTACATTTATTTTCACGATTTACATTATTTTCCGTCAGAAACGCTTGACTGAAATTAAGAATGATTTCATCAATAACATGACGCATGAGTTTAAGACTCCGATTTCTACCATATCGTTGGCTGCCCAGATGTTGAATGATCCGGCAGTGGGCAAATCGCCTGTGATGTTTAAACATATATCAGGAGTTATCAATGACGAAACGAAGCGTTTGCGTTTTCAGGTAGAAAAGGTGTTGCAGATGTCTATGTTTGAACGACAGAGTGTGACGCTTAAGAAAAAGGAAATTGATGCACATGAGTTGATTAATGGAGTGGTGAATACCTTCCGTTTGAAAGTAGAGAAAAACAATGGTACGCTGGAGGCAGAATTGAATGCGCAGGATCCGGTGATTTTTGTGGATGAAATGCATTTCACCAATGTGGTATTCAACTTGCTGGATAATGCCGTGAAATATAAGAGTCCGGATCGTGATATTGCCTTGAAAATCCGTACATGGAATGAAAACGGAAAGCTGTGTATTTCAGTGGAAGATAACGGCCTTGGAATCAAGAAAGAGAATTTGAAAAAGATATTCGATAAGTTCTATCGGGTTCATACTGGAAACTTGCATGATGTGAAAGGTTTTGGACTTGGGTTGGCTTATGTAAAGAAGATAATCGCAGATCATAAAGGCTCTATCCGGGCTGAAAGCGAATTGAATGTAGGAACAAAATTTATAATTACTATACCATTATTTAAAGAAGAATAAGATATGGACGACAAATTGCGTATTTTGCTGTGCGAAGATGATGAGAATCTTGGCATGCTTTTGAGAGAATATTTACAGGCAAAAGGTTACAATGCAGATCTTTTTCCAGATGGAGAAGTTGGATTCAAGGCTTTTCTGAAGAGTAAATATGATTTGGTGGTAACAGACGTAATGATGCCAAGAAAAGATGGTTTTACTTTGGCGCAGGAAATCCGTCAGGCAAATGCGGAAGTTCCTATTATTTTCTTGACAGCTAAAACACTGAAAGAAGATATTCTGGAAGGATTCAAGATTGGTGCGGACGATTATATTACAAAGCCTTTCAGTATGGAAGAGCTGACATTCCGTATTGAAGCTATTTTGCGTCGTGTACGTGGAAAACGTAACCGTGAAAGTACAGTGTACAAGATTGGTCGTTTTACTTTTGATACTCAGAAACAGATTTTGTCAATTGGTGACAAGCAGACTAAGTTGACTACGAAAGAATCTGAATTGTTGGGCTTGCTTTGTGCACATGCAAATGAAATTCTTCAGAGAGACTTTGCATTGAAAACCATCTGGATTGACGACAATTACTTCAATGCAAGAAGTATGGATGTGTATATCACAAAATTGCGTAAGCACCTGAAAGAAGATGATTCAATTGAGATTATCAATATTCACGGAAAGGGATATAAATTGATTACTCCGGAAGGTGAATAAAGAAGTTTCGGAAGTGAGCAATAAAAAAGCCTGAATTAAACATTCAGGCTTTTTTATTGCTGTTGATTGAAAAATCAATCTGTAATTCTTTTGTTCAGGATGATATATGAAATCAATCCGGCAACAACGAGTAACAAAGAAACTCCCAATACTGCGTTGTTGTTCACATTACCTGTTGCATAGCTTGCAATGAGAATCACAGCACCGATGATAACCAATATCACTCCTAAATTCTGTAATAAGCTTTTCATGTGTGTCTTCTTTTTTATGGTTTATTTATTCATGGTTACAAATTAAAGCATAATTCTTTTATCCAAAAAATTATTTCGTGAAAAAAAACGGAAATTTGAGCATATATATAAGCCGTTTTATAAAAGCTTGACAAATGAAATGATTTTTATGCTTCTTGCTGAGGGTGACAAGTCTGAATCATTCCGCTTTTTTAGTCTTTTGTATTGGTAAATATTTTCCGGAGCACTTCCTGGCTGATTCTTAATTCCTCCAATGTAAGTCCGTGTAAGGCTTCTTTTAGTGTCTTGTTGGCGATGAAACGTGCTTTTTCTTCTAATTTTTTTCCATTTTCTGTCAGGTGAATTTTGTTGGTCCGACGGTCTTTTTTGTCGGGCACTCGTATAACCAGATGTTGTCTTTCCATGTTGTCAATCAGTCGGGTCATGCTGGGCTTATCTTTAAAAGTGGCATTGCACAACTCCTGCTGGGTAACTCCATCCTTTTCCCAAAGGTAGAGTAGCACGGTCCATTGCTCCGGTGTAATTTCCATGTCATTTAATCGGAAGTTCCGGCTCAGCTTTCTGTTAATGGCAGCCGATACTTTTCCATTTAGAATGGCAAATATCAGCTGAATGTCAAAATTGAATTGTTCTATCATGTAATTATTGTTTAAACAACTTTGCAAATATACGACATTTCACCTATATATAAAGTAAGGAAAGGAGGGTTTGGAAGATAAATCTCTCTTTTTTAAGAATCTTTATTGCATAAATATATGGGAAGTCTTGGTTTCTTAATTGAAAAGTAGTACCTTTGCCGCGCAAATAAAAAATCATTATTAATTAATTTAATTAACGAATAGTATGAATCAATACGAAACCGTTTTCATTTTAACTCCCGTTTTGTCTGATGTTCAGATGAAGGAAGCGGTAGAGAAGTTCAAAGCTATCCTTACTCAGGAAGGTGCGGAGATCATCAATGAAGAAAACTGGGGATTGAAAAAATTGGCTTATCCAATTCAGAAAAAATCTACAGGATTCTATCAACTGATTGAATTCAAAGCAGAACCGTCTGTAATCGAGAAGCTGGAAGTTAACTACCGTCGTGACGAACGTGTAATCCGTTTCTTGACTTTCAAGATGGATAAGTACGCTGCAGAATACGCTGCTAAGAGAAGAAATGTAAAATCAACTAAAAAGGAGGAAAACTAATCATGGCACAGCAACAATCAGAAATCAGATATTTAACTCCGCCTTCAGTAGACGTTAAGAAGAAAAAATACTGTCGTTTCAAAAAGAGCGGTATTAAGTACATCGACTACAAAGATCCTGAATTCTTGAAGAAATTCTTGAACGAACAGGGTAAAATCCTTCCGCGCCGTATTACAGGTACTTCATTGAAGTTCCAGCGTCGTATTGCGCAGGCTGTTAAGAGAGCTCGTCACTTGGCTTTGCTGCCTTTCGTAACTGATATGATGAAATAATAAAGGAGGAATAAGAATATGGAACTGATTTTGAAAGAAGACGTAGTTAACTTGGGCTACAAGAATGATATTGTAACCGTTAAGTCTGGTTATGGTCGTAACTATCTTATTCCGACAGGTAAAGCTGTGATTGCTTCTCCGGCTGCAAAGAAAATGTTGGCTGAAGAACTGAAACAGCGTGCTCACAAATTGGAGAAGATTAAGAAAGATGCTGAAGCTGTTGCTGAAACATTGAAGGGTGTTTCTTTGACTATCGCTACAAAGGTAAGTGCAACAGGTGTTATCTATGGTTCAGTAGGTAATATTCAGATTGCTGATGAACTGGCTAAGTTGGGTCACAACATCGATCGTAAGATTATCGTTGTTAAAGACAGCGTAAAAGAAGTTGGACACTACAAAGCTGTGGTTAAACTTCACAAGGAAGTTTCTGTAGAAATTCCTTTCGAAGTAGTTGCAGAAGAAGCTTAATTTGTATCTGTAAATACTTTAATAAATCCCCCGAATGGACAACGGTCTGTTCGGGGTTTTTTATTTTTGTTTGGGGGATGAAGCTTGATAAGAAGTCGAGAATGGATTTTAGTTTTCTTCTCTCCTGGTTTGTAAGAGTTAAGATGCGAATGTGAAGTACGAGAGTGAGGTGTGTATTCTATTGTTTAAAAAATAGTGATGGCGGTAAAATAGTTTGTATGGGTGAAGTTGAGTGAACAGGAAAGCTATGTAATGAAATAATAAGATGGGGGTATTAGTATGTATGGTTAGCAAAAGGGCATAAAAAAAGTCTGTAGGCTGAGCTTACAGACTTTCAATTCTCTCTGATGTTCGAGATTATTCAGCTACTACTGCTGAGTCAGCGCAAACTGCAGCTGAATCGCAAACTACTGCTGCTGAATCAACAACCGGAGCTGCTTCTTCAACTACTGCTACTGAATCTGAATCAGATGCAACTTCACTGTTAGCTGCTTTGTTTCCGCAAGAAGCGAAAGAAACTGCAGCAAATGCTACGAACAAAAATACTAATTTTTTCATTTTCTTTGCTTTTTAAATCTGTAATACTTATGTTGTTTTCTTAAAACGCTGCAAAGATATAGACTTTTTCAATACGTTGTTCTCTTTTTAGTCACTTTTTTTCAAAAAAATATGTTTTATAACCTATTTGCTTGAATTATAACATGTTGCAAAACATAAAATTTTTCTTCGTATTTTGAGAAATTTCTTAAAAGATGAAGAAATATGTGTAGAAGCAGTGAATAGAGGTTGCAAATTCAGAAACTCGTTTCAGGAATCGTGAATAATGTGTACCTTTGCAGACTTCTAAAATTGTAAAGAGATATGATTGATACAACTATTTTTCAGGATAAAGTAGCTGTTTATTATACGTTGGGCTGTAAGCTTAATTTTGCAGAGACCTCTTCTATTGGAAAAACATTAAAGGAAGCGGGAGTTCGGACAGCCAGAAAAGGTGAAAAAGCAGATATTTGTGTGATTAATACCTGTTCGGTGACAGAAATGGCAGACAAGAAATGTCGGCAAGCCATTCATCGGCTTTCTCGTCAGCATCCTGATGCATTTATTGTGGTAACCGGCTGTTATGCCCAGTTGAAACCTGGACAGGTGGCTGACATAGAAGGAGTGGATTTGGTATTAGGAGCAGAACAGAAGGGTGAGTTGATGAATTATTTGGGCAATTTGCAGAAACATACGCATGGAGAGGCTGTAGTTACCGCTACCAAAGACATTCGTACTTTTTCTCCTTCCTGTTCCCGTGGGGATCGTACCCGTTATTTTCTGAAGGTACAGGATGGATGTGATTATTTCTGCTCTTACTGTACCATTCCGTTTGCACGTGGAAGAAGCCGTAATGGAAAGATAGAAGATTTGGTGGCACAAGCTCGCCAGGCAGCAGCTGAAGGAGGAAAAGAAATTGTGCTGACCGGAGTGAATATCGGTGATTTTGGAAAGTCAACGGGAGAGACTTTCTTTGATTTAGTAAAGGCTTTGGATGAAGTGGAAGGCATTGAGCGTTACCGTATTTCTTCTATCGAACCCAATCTTCTGACGGATGAAATCATTGAATATGTAGCTCAATCCCGTCGTTTCATGCCTCATTTCCATATTCCTTTGCAATCCGGATGCGATGAGGTGCTGAAGTTGATGCGCCGTCGTTATGATACGGCTTTGTTTGCAGCCAAGATTGCAAAGATAAAGTCTCTGATGCCTGATGCTTTTATTGGGGTGGATGTCATCGTGGGTACTCGTGGAGAGACTCCTGAATATTTTGAAAAAGCTTATGAGTTTATTAAGGGATTGGATGTAACTCAGCTGCATGTGTTCAGTTACTCTGAACGCCCGGGAACTCAGGCCTTGAAAATTGATTATGTGGTTCCTGCTCAGGAAAAGCATGCCAGAAGCCAGCGTTTACTGGAGCTTTCAGATGAAAAGACGAAAGCTTTCTATGCCCGTCATATTGGTACAGAAGCAGAAGTGCTGATGGAGAAATCTAAAGCAGGTACACCCATGCATGGTTTTACAAAAAACTACATTCGGGTGGAACTGGCGCACGATGAAAAACTGGATAACCATCTGGTAAAAGTGCGTTTGGGTGATTTTAATGAAGACGGAACGTCGCTTAAAGGAACTATTTTATGATAAAGACAGCTGTAGTTATCTTAAACTGGAATGGGGAAGCCATGCTTCGCCAGTTCTTGCCCTCAGTGATTGCTTGTTCGCGTTTGGAGGGAACGGAAATTTATGTAGCCGACAATGCTTCCACGGATGCTTCGTGTGAGGTGGTAGAAAAAGAATTTCCTTCTGTCCACCTGATACGCCTGGATAAGAATTATGGTTTTGCCGATGGCTACAACTATGCTTTGCAGAAAATAGATGCGGAATACGCTGTCCTGCTTAACAGTGATGTAGAGGTGACAGAAGGATGGCTTCAGCCAATGGTTGATTATTTGGATACTCATCCGGAAGCTGTGGCCTGTCAGCCGAAAATCCGTGCGTATCGTCATCGGAACCTGTTTGAATATGCCGGAGCAAGTGGAGGCTTTATTGACCGTTATGGTTACCCCTTCTGTCGTGGACGCGTTTTTGAGAGTGTAGAGGAAGACAAAGGACAGTATGACGAGGTGATTCCTGTGTTCTGGGCTACGGGGGCAGCTTTGATGATTCGTCTGGACGTATATCGGAATGTGGGTGGACTGGACGGACGTTTCTTTGCACACATGGAAGAAATAGACTTGTGCTGGCGTTTACGCAGTCGAGGCTATCAGCTTGTCTGTATTCCTTCAAGTACGGTATATCATGTGGGAGGAGCTACCTTGAAAAAGGAAAATCCCCGTAAAACGTTCCTGAATTTCCGTAACAATTTGCTGATGCTGTATAAGAACCTGCCGGAAGAGGAATTGAAGCCTGTGATGCGTGTCCGTACTTTCCTGGATTATTGTGCCGCTGCAGTCTGGGTTTTGAAAGGAGATTTTGCCAATGCCAAAGCTGTATGGAGTGCCCGTCGGGAGTTCTTCCGGATTCGCAGCCAGTTTACTGCCGACCGTCAGCAAAACCTGGTCCATACAGTATTGAAAACCATTCCCGAACGCTATTCTTTCAGTCTGGTGTGGCAGGCAAAAGTAAAGGGCCGAAAAACCTTTTCAGCCCTTTCACATTAAAGTTTCTTGAGTTCCTGATACAAGCGTTGTACCGGAAGGCCCATGACATTGAAATAGGAGCCTTCCAGTCGGGAAACTCCCACAAAGCCAATCCATTCTTGTACTCCGTATGCTCCCGCTTTGTCCAGTGGCCGGAATTTTTCTACATAGAATTCAATTTCATCCTCTGTCAGTACGTCGAATGTGACTTGAGTAGTAGCCGAGAACGTGCGTTGCAGGCCACGGGTCATCAGACATACTCCGGTAATAACCTGGTGCGTCTTGCCGGAAAGTTCCCGTAACATTTCTTTGGCTTCTTCCAGTGTCCGGGGCTTTCCCAATACCTTTTCGTTGATGCACACCACCGTGTCGGCTGTAATGATTAACTCGTCTTCCGCCATGGAATTACGATAAGCTTCCGCTTTTTCACGTGAGATGTACATAGGAATTTCTTCCCCTTTTAACGTGTCAGGATAGCTTTCATCTATATCCGGAAGTACCCTGACCGTATATTCTAAATTCAGTCCGCTCAGCAATTCCCTTCGTCTGGGAGAATTGGAGGCAAGTACGATTTTATAATGCTGTATGTTTTCTAACGGTTTCATCTCTTGCATATTTATTGGTTACCAGCCAAAGGCAGCCTGCCCGGCCATCCATTTTCCCTGTGCTTTTAAAACCTGTTCAATGACGTCGCGTCCGCAGCCATATCCTCCCTGTCGGTGAGAAATGTATTTGCTGATGGCTTTGATTTCAGGTGCCGCATCTGCCGGACAACAGGGGAGTCCCACCAACTGCATTACTTCATAATCGGGTATATCGTCTCCCATGTAAAGCACTTCTTCCGGTTTCAGGTTATATTTTTCTAACAGTTCCTTGTATTCACGGGTTTTTACGGCAGCACCTAAGTACACATCCTTTATACCCAGTCCTTCGTAGCGTTTCCGAACGGCTTCCGTCTTTCCCCCTGTGATAATGGCCACATGCAGTCCGCATTTCACAGCCAGCTGCAACGCATAGCCGTCTTTGATATTGACAGAACGCATGGGTTCTCCGTCGGGGTGCAAAAAGATTGTTTCGGCGCTCAGTACTCCGTCTACATCGAAAAACAGCGCTTTTATTTGAGTCAAATCGTAATTTATCATATCTGAAAAATTAAATGGTCAATGATTGGTTGTTTCATATAAATGGATGTGTTCGCTCAGTAACCGATAGATTTCTGCCAGCTTAGGTTCTTCTTCCAGCATATTCAGGTGGCGGTTAATCACATTTTCATCGTAGCGTCTTGCCGGACCGGTTTGTGCTTCTACCGGAGATAATTCATGTACCTTTCGGGCGGTTTCATCTATCAGTGGCAGCATAGATTCGAAAGGAAGTTGGTGTGCCTGAAGCAAATGTTGGCAGATGGCGTACATGTGATTGCTGAAGTTACAGGCAAAGACAGCAGCTATGTGCAGGTATTTACGTTGTTCCGAACTGGCTTCGTACACTTTCGGGCTAAGGCTTCCGGCTATTTCCTGAAGAAGGGATAAGTTCTCCGGCGAATTGGCTTCGAGAAAAAACGGCACTTCTTCAAAATTAACTTCCCGTTGTTTGCTGAAAGTTTGCATGGGGTAAGCTACTCCGTAATTTTTGAACTTTTCCTTCCATACTTCCATCGGCATACTTCCGGCAGTATGCAGGTACAGAGCATCCGGATTACAATGGGCAAGTTGTGAAATGACTGTTTCCAAAACGGCATCTTTCACCGATACGATGTACAAATCAGCGTGTTTGTCTACTTGTTCCAGGCAGGTGGTCCACGCACATCCTAATGTCTTTGCCAAAGCTTGTGCTGAGTCCTGTGTCCGGCTGTAAATTTGCGACAAGTGAAATTCCTTTTGCTGCAGAGCCTGAGCCAGATGAGTGGCTACATTGCCTGCTCCTATACATACAATGGAAAAATCTTTTTTATTCATCATCCGCGTGAAGATAAGAAGTAAAGTAAAACTCCGATGACCAGCAAGGTGGCGGGCAGGAGGAAAGTCGACATCTGTCCCAGCAGAGAGATGACCAGTCCGATATTCTGAATCAGCCAGATACCTAATAAAATGAGTCCGACTGATTTGTCACTTTTGAACCATAGAAAAATAATGGCTGCATACAGCAACATCGTATCTTTTTGCATCACCCACGGCAGTCCGAGGTGACCGAATCCTACCCATTTGTCTATCAGGTAGAGCAGTCCTGTCAGTACAAGAAAAACGGCTGTAGCCCGATAGGTATCTTTGTGTTTGCCCGATGCTGCTGCCATTATTTCCCTCCGAATTTATTGATATGTACCTTTTCCCATTGCAGGTGGGACTCATCAAAAGGCTTGCGTTCCATCCCCTTGTGTCCTATAGCGATGACGGATAGCACTTGCAATTGTAAAGGAAGGTCCAACAGTTCATGGATATATTCGTTGGCCGGTGTGCCGTTGGCGGTAAATCTTTCTCTTACCTGCACCCAGCAGCTTCCCAGTCCCAAATCTTCTGCCTGAAGCTGAATCATGATTGACGCAATGGAAGCATCTTCAATCCACACATCGCTGGCGAGCGGATCGGCTGTCACTACAATAGCCAGTGCAGCATCTTTTACGAATGCCGCTCCCGATTCCTTACAGAAAGACAATTTTTCCAGTGTGTCCTTGTCGTCTACGACGATGAACTGCCAGCAATTGGAGCGTTTGGAAGACGGAGCCATCAGGGCCGCTTTCAGTAATGTGAGCACCTGATCCTGTGTCAGTTCCTCATCTGTAAACTTTCGCATGCTTCGCCGGTTTCTGATTAAATCACTGAAGTTTTCCATAAAAATTTCGTTTGTTTGGACAAATATAAGGCTTCCCCGTTAAATCCTCAATAAAAAAATGTAAATTTGCATCACATGAACATCCGTTTAGCTACATATTATCACGCTAAGGATGTACCCGCCCTTCCGGGTTCAAACATCTTTCATTCTACAGAACTGTTTCATGTGCTGGAACAGACAAGGGGAGTTCGTCCGCTTTTGCTGGTAGCCTACGAGGGGAAATCTCCTGTGGGAAAGCTGCTATGCATCACTCGCCGTTCCACTAATCTGCTACGTTTTGCCGAAAAGAGTTATGCGTACGGCACAGGTGAATACTTTCCTTCCTCCTATCCGAAAGAACATATTTTTCAGGAACTGCTTTCCTACTTTACGCAGCAGTTTGCAGAGAAATCTTTTCTTTTAGAATTTCGTAATTTGGAAGAACCTTTGTTTGGTTACCGTTATTTCCGGCAAAACGGGTATTTCCCGATACGCTGGCTTCGGGTGCGCAACTCTTTACACCATGATTCGTTGGACAAATGGATGAGTACCTCCCGCAAGCGGCAAATTCATCAGGGGCTGAAGAATGGAGCCGTAATTGATGTGGCACGTACAGAAGCAGATGTACAGGCTTTTTTCAGTATGCTCAAGCATTATTATTCGCCCAAGATTCATCGTTACCTGCCCGACATCGGTTTCTTCACTACTTTGTTGACGCATTCATCCCATTGCGGACGGATTTTTATCATTCGTTATAAAAACAAGATTATCGGAGGTTCGGTCTGTCTGTTTTCCGGGGAAGATGCCTATTTGCTTTTTTCCGGTGGAATGAGAAAAACGTATCCGCTGCAGTTTCCGGGAGTGCTTGCCGTATGGGGAGCCATGCAGTATGCCCGTGAACACGGATATGCTCATTTTGAATTTATTGAAGCCGGGTTACCTTTCAAGAAATACGGTTTCCGTGACTTTATTCTGCGTTTCGGCGGAAAGCAGATGAGCAGTCGACGCTGGTTTCATGTGCGCTGGAACTGGCTGAATCGTCTGCTGACAAAAATCTATGTATAGCCTCCTTCCCATACTTCTGTCAATGGATTAAACTCTTTTTAAACAACGGGATTTCTTTGAAAAAATCGTCAAAAAGTTTCTTTTTTCAGCACAATTTTCTTTTCTTTGTCTGTGTGTATATTAAACACGTACTTTAATTTAATACCCATAAAAAACAATTCTATTATGAAAATCTCTCACATTGAACATTTGGGCATTGCGGTCAACAGTATCGAAGAAGCCCTTCCTTATTATGAAAACGTCCTCGGATTGAAATGCTATAACGTAGAAACCGTAGAAGACCAGAAGGTAAAGACTGCGTTTTTGAAATGTGGTGACACAAAAATTGAATTACTGGAACCGACCGGTCCTGACAGCACGATTGCCAAGTTCATTGAAAACCGTGGCATGGGCGTACATCATGTGGCATTTGCAGTAGAAGACGGAGTGGCCAATGCGCTGGCACAGGCAGAAGGAGCAGGCATTCGTTTGATTGACAAGGCGCCGCGTAAAGGAGCAGAAGGCCTTCACATTGCATTCCTCCACCCGAAATCTACCATGGGCGTATTGACGGAACTTTGTGAAAAATAACCACCGGGAAAAGACCCTTATTTAATTATCAAATATAAATACTAATACCATGAGTAACCAACTTGAAAAAGTAAAAGAATTAATAGAGCTTCGCGCACAGGCCCGTCTGGGTGGAGGTGCGAAAGCCATCGAAAAACAACACGATAAAGGTAAGTACACAGCCCGCGAACGTATTTCCATGCTCCTTGACGAAGGCAGCTTTGAAGAAATGGACATGTTCGTACAGCATCGTTGCACAAACTTCGGAATGGACAAGAAGCATTATTTGGGAGACGGCGTCGTAACCGGATACGGAACAATCGAAGGCCGTCTGGTTTATGTTTTTGCCCAGGATTTCACGGTATCTGCCGGTTCCTTGTCTGAAACCATGTCACTGAAAATCTGTAAGGTGATGGATATGGCCATGAAGATGGGAGCTCCCTGTATTGGATTGAATGACTCTGGTGGTGCACGTATTCAGGAAGGTATCAACGCTTTGGCTGGCTATGCAGAGATTTTCCAGCGTAACATTCTGGCTTCGGGAGTTATTCCGCAGATTTCCGGTATTTTCGGTCCTTGTGCAGGAGGTGCAGTGTATTCTCCGGCTTTGACAGACTTCACCTTGATGATGGAAGGTACTTCTTACATGTTCCTTACCGGCCCGAAGGTAGTAAAGACTGTAACAGGCGAAGATGTATCACAGGAAGACCTGGGAGGTGCCAGTGTACATTCCACTCGTTCCGGTGTGACTCATTTCACAGCTTCTACAGAAGAAGAAGGTTTGGCATTGATTCGTAAATTGTTGAGCTATATCCCACAGAACAACCTGGAAGAACCGCCTTATGTAGATTGTACCGACCCGATAGACCGTCTGGAAGATTCCTTGAATGAAATCGTACCCGACAGCCCGAATAAGGCTTACGATATGTACGAAGTAATCGGTGCTATTGTTGATAACGGTGAATTCCTTGAAATCCAGCGTGATTTTGCCAAGAATATCATTATCGGTTTTGCACGTTTCAACGGACAGTCAGTGGGTATCGTAGCCAATCAGCCGAAGTTCCTGGCCGGTGTGCTCGATTGCAATGCTTCTCGTAAGGCAGCCCGTTTCGTACGTTTCTGCGATGCCTTCAACATTCCAATCGTATCACTGGTAGACGTTCCGGGATTCTTGCCGGGAACAGGTCAGGAATACAATGCAGTCATCCTGCACGGTGCGAAGTTGTTGTATGCATACGGTGAAGCTACTGTGCCTAAAGTAACAGTAACCCTTCGTAAGTCGTATGGAGGTTCTCACATCGTGATGAGCTGTAAGCAGTTGCGTGGCGATATGAACTATGCATGGCCAACTGCTGAGATTGCCGTAATGGGAGGAGCCGGTGCCGTAGAAGTACTGTATGCGAAGGAGGCAAAAGAAGCACCCGATCCGAAAGCCTTTATGGCCGAAAAAGAAGCCGAATATACCAAGCTGTTTGCCAACCCGTATAATGCAGCCAAGTATGGTTACATTGACGATGTGATTGAACCGCGTAACACACGTTTCCGCATTATTCGTGCCCTGCAGCAGTTACAGACTAAGAAACTGAGCAATCCGGCTAAGAAACACGGTAATATTCCTTTGTAATAGTAACTAAAACTTGACAATGATGATGAAAACACATAAAATCGGAATATTTCTGGCTCTGTTTCTGCTGGTCGGGTTTTCGTCCTGTAAGGAACAGAACACCGCGTCCAAGTTGCTTATCAATGAAGTGTTGATTGATAATGAGAGCAACTTTCAGGATGATTATGGCATCCACAGCGGTTGGGTAGAGATATTCAACAGAGCTTACAGCAGTGCCGACCTGGCCGGATGCTATCTGAGAGTGAGCAGTCAGCCGGGCGATACTTTGTCTTATTTTATTCCCAAGGGAGATGTGCTGACCTTGCTCAAACCGCGTCAGCATGCTCTTTTCTGGGCCGACGGAGCACCAAGAAGAGGAACTTTCCATACCAACTTTGTATTTAGCAAGACACAGGACAATTGGATTGGTCTGTACGATTCCGGTAAGAAATTGCTGGATGAGGTGGTAGTTCCCGCAGGTATGCTTCAAGCTGACCAGTCGTATGCACGCGTAGGCGACGGTACGGCTACATGGGAAGTGAAGGGTGGAAGTGAAGACAAATATGTCACTCCGAGCACCAATAACCAGACCATCGAGAGCAATCCGAAGATGGAGAATTTCGAACAGCATGACCCAGTAGGTATCGGTATGGCTATTTCTGCCATGAGCGTGGTATTTACCGGACTTATCTTGCTTTACCTGTGCTTTAAATTCGTGGGCAAACTGGCGGTTAAGTTGCGTAAGCGTAACGCCATGAAAGCGCAAAATGTCACCGACAAGCAGGAAGCAAAAGAACGTAAGTTGGGTGAAGCTCCGGGTGAAGTAATTGCTGCCATCTCTATGGCTTTGCACGAAGCACAGGGAGCCGACCACGATGTGGAAGAAACCATCCTGACCATCAGCCGGGTGAAACGAAGCTATTCACCGTGGAGTTCCAAGATTTATACATTGCGTGAAACTCCTCATAAGAAATAACCTCTAAAGCATAACGAAAACCATGAAAGAATACAGATATAAAATCAACGGAAATCTTTACAAGGTGACCGTGGGAGACATAGAAGACAATAATGTACATGTAGAAGTAAACGGAACGGCCTATACCGTAGAACTGGAAAAGAAAGCCGGTCCGAAAATCAAACCGGTAGTTCGTACGGCAGCTACTACGCCGGCAGCTCCTCCTCCAGCAGTGAGCCGTCCGGTTGTGGCAGGCAGCAAGTCGGGTATCAAGTCTCCGCTTCCGGGTGTCATTCTGGAAATCAAGGTGAAAGAAGGAGATACCGTGAAACGCGGTCAGACATTGCTCGTGCTCGAAGCCATGAAGATGGAAAACGATATCAAGGCCGACCGTGACGGTAAGGTAACCGCCATCAAGGTGAGCAAGGGAGAATCAATACTCGAAGGTACAGACCTTATAATCATTGAATAATTATGGGAGAATTTGCTAGTTTTTTACAGAATAACCTGGCCGATTTCTGGACCTATACCGGCTTTCATAACGCCACGCTCCAGCATGTGGTGATGATTCTGGTCGGTATATTCTTCATCTATCTGGCCGTGGCAAAAGAATTTGAGCCGATGTTGCTGATTCCTATCGGCTTCGGTATCTTGATTGGTAACATTCCCTTCAATATGGAGGCCGGTTTGAAAGTCGGACTTTATGAGGAGGGTTCCGTATTAAACATTTTGTACCAGGGAGTCACGTCCGGCTGGTATCCGCCCCTTATCTTTTTAGGTATTGGTGCCATGACCGACTTCTCGGCCCTGATTTCCAATCCAAAGTTGATGCTGATTGGGGCGGCAGCACAGTTTGGTATCTTTGGTGCGTACATGATTGCCTTGGCTTGGGGCTTCGACCCGATGCAGGCTGGAGCTATCGGTATCATTGGTGGTGCCGACGGTCCGACTGCTATCTTCCTTTCGTCCAAGCTGGCACCTAACCTGATGGGAGCCATTGCCGTGTCGGCCTATTCCTACATGGCCCTTGTGCCGGTGATACAGCCACCTATCATGCGTTTGCTCACTACCAAGAAGGAAAGACTGATTCGCATGAAAGCACCTCGTGCCGTGTCACACACAGAAAAGGTGATGTTCCCAATCGTAGGTTTGTTGCTTACCTGCTTCTTGGTTCCTTCCGGTCTGCCTTTGTTGGGTATGCTGTTCTTCGGTAACCTGTTAAAGGAAAGTGGTGTAACTCGTCGTCTGGCTGAAACAGCCCGTGGTCCGCTGATTGACACCATTACCATTTTGTTAGGACTTACTGTAGGAGCTTCTACTCAGGCTTCTGAGTTCCTGACTGTGGATTCTCTGAAAATCTTCGGATTGGGTGCTTTGTCATTCGTTATCGCTACAGCTTCAGGTGTGATTTTCGTGAAGATTTTCAACCTGATTCTTCCGAAAGGTGACAAGATTAATCCGCTTATCGGTAATGCCGGTGTATCTGCCGTGCCCGACTCAGCCCGTATTTCTCAGGTAGTAGGTTTGGAATATGATCCAAGCAACTACTTGTTGATGCACGCCATGGGTCCGAACGTAGCAGGTGTAATCGGTTCGGCAGTCGCTGCCGGTATCCTGTTAGGATTCCTGATTTAAAAAATTGCGTTTATAAGATAGAAGGAGGGATGCATCGGGTGGTGTATCCCTCTTTTTTTATGCTTAATGAGATACGTGTAAAAAACGCAAGTACGTTTTACTTGAAACGCAAGTGCGTTTGACTTTAAACGTAAGTGCATTTGGGATTGAACGCAAAGGCGTTTTGGCTTGAAGCACAAATACGTACTGAAGTTTTGAGATTTTCTCTTTTTTCTTTAATTTGATTTTACTTCGCTTTATAAGTAAGGGCTGGTGTTTCATTGGTATAGAATGACTACTCTTTTTTAGGTATCTTTCAGGTGTTTGATGAGGCAAATCAGCAGGCTGAATTGTTCTTGAAATTTGTATACATTAGTAAATCAGTAACTTATATAATGCTTGCTTTAAATTGTCAATAAGTTATTTCCTACCTATAATGTAGTACCTTTTTGTTCGTCAAATTCGTAATTTTTAGGTATTGATAGCCTTTTTTGTGTAGTCTACCTTTGCGGTGTTCAAAAATCGCAGAGAAATGAAAAAAAAAGTTAGTTTATTTTTAACCGCTCTTTGCTGTGCCGTAGGAGCTGTTTCGGCCAGTGAAGTTGATTCGGTGCAGGTGGCTGAAGTACACGGAAATGTAGCTGCACGCAAACAGCATACGAACAATGACGAATATACTCGTTTCCGTGTGGGAGGCTATGGAGAAGCTGTGGCCAGTTTTAAGGATTATGGCATCAATCGTTATTACGGAAATCCAAGTGGAAATACCCGTGACCATCGGAACACGATTTCTATTCCGCGCTTTGTACTGGCAATGGATTATAAGTTTACTCCGAAATGGATTCTGAGTGCAGAAATCGAATTTGAAGCTGGAGGAACCGGGTCTGCCATGGAGCTGGAGAACTCGGAAAACGGCGAATATGAAACGGAAATGGAAAAAGGGGGAGAAGTGGCCTTGGAGCAGTTTCATATCACCCGTCTTATTCATCCGGCTTTCAATGTGCGGGCGGGACACATGATTGTACCGGTGGGACTGACCAATGCACATCACGAGCCGATTAATTTCTTCGGTACAGTGCGACCGGAGGGTGAAACCACCATCTTGCCATCTACCTGGCATGAAACGGGTATTGAGTTTTTCGGTACGTTGGGAAAAGGATATGCCACTTTCGACTATCAGGTGCTGGTGGTGGCCGGATTGAATGCCAACGGATTCGACCGGAATACTTGGGTAGCCAGCGGCAAGCAGGGTTTGTTTGAGGAAGATAATTTCAATTCTCCGGGGTATGTGCTTCGTGTAGATTACCGTGGAGTGCCGGGGCTGCGTGTGGGAGGTTCTTTTTATTATTGTGCCAATACGGCAGGTAATTCTGACAAACCCAATTTCTATGAGGGACAGAAAGCACCGTTACGGATTTATTCAGGCGACTTGCAATACAAGAATGACTATGTGACCGCACGTGCCAATGTGGTCTATGGTAATCTGAGCAATTCCAAGTTTATTAGCAGCAAGAATGTACGTTTGTCGAACAATGCTTCTTACAGCCGCGTGGTTCCGGTAGCTAAAAATGCGGTCAGCTATGCCGGAGAAGTGGGTGTGAACCTGCGTTCCATTTTCAATCACAATCCCAAAGTTCCTGTGATTTATCCGTTTGCCCGCTATGAATACTATAATCCGCAAGAAAAAGGAGAAGCCGGGCAGACCATGGACTTGCGTAACAAGGTCAGCATGTGGGTGGCCGGATTGAATTGGTTTGCTTTGCCTAATCTGGTAGTGAAGGCAGACTATACTACCCGTCAGATTGGTACAGGAAAAATGTTCGGTACCGGACCATATACCAGTGAAAATGAGTTTTCCATTGGCTTGGCCTACATCGGCTGGTTTTTCAAGAAATGAATCATTAATTCCTAAAACTATTATGTATATGAAAAAGAATTTCTTTTATGCGGCAGCCTTGGCAATGGGGCTGACCTTTTCGATGACAGCGTGCTGTAATGAGGACACACCGACAGAACCGACCGATGCGGCCAACATTGACTATACGTCGGAAAACGCGACGAGCTGGAATAACTACATGAAGGCAGTGGTTACCTTGCTTCGTAAAGATGCTTCCGACTTGTACGGGTACTGGGCTACCAGTTACAAGGGAGGTGAAAGTTATGCCGTGACCTTTAAAAATCATGGGGCACCGTTCAACAGTGCAGGCTCTTGCGTGCAGCAAGTGATAGACGGTTGTGTAGATATTGCCAATGAGGTGGGAGAAACAAAAATCGGTGACCCGTATTCTAAATACCAGGCAGGGAAGGTGACAGAAGCTCTCTATGCGGTAGAATCCTGGTATAGCTGGCATTCGCGCGAAGACTATTCCAATAACATCGTATCTATCTGTAATGCTTTCTGTGGTGTGCGCAGTGAGGCTTTGATTAGTGGAGCCGCTATGGATAAAACTCAGGTGGCCGCGCAATCCTTGTACACGGTATTGGTGAGCAACGGGCAGCAGGAACTGGCAGATAATACTTTGTCGGCCATCAAGAATGCTTACGATAAGATTTTAGCCATTCCGCAACCGTTCCGTAACCATATCAACAGCGAACAGAGTCTGGCAGCTCAGGAAGCTTGCAGTGAACTGAGTGTCTTGCTGAAAGATAAGGTAAAACCAGCTTGTGATGCATTGTCGGAAGCAGTGCTGAGTCCGGTGGTAAAGAATTACGTGGATGTAGTGGTATTACCCACTTATTCAGACCTGAAAGGCAGAGTGGCTACTTTGTATGACAAGGTGAATACGCTGGCAGCCAACCCAACCAACCAGGCTTTCAAGGATGCCTGTGATGCGTGGATTAGTGCCCGTGAACCGTGGGAGAAGAGTGAGGCTTTTTTGTTTGGCCCGGTAGCCGATCAGGGACTTGACCCGAACATGGATAGTTGGCCGCTTGACCAGGCTGCCATCGTGAACATCCTGAATTCAGGAGATTACAGCCAGATGGAATGGAGTGGCGACTACTCTGAAGACAGTGAAGCCATTTCTGCTGCACAGAATGTACGTGGTTTCCATACCCTGGAATTCCTGTTGTTCAAAGACGGACAAGCACGTACGGTAGATTAAGCATGAAGATAAATTTTTGATGAGTGACAGGCAGGGGAGTAAAGAAGGGGAAGCCCTCCTTTACTTCCTCTGTATGTTTCCGAAAAAGAGAAGAATAAATGAGAATAGTAAAACTTTTGTTATACGGAGTTTTTCCCTGTTTTCTATGGAGCTGTGAGAAAGAAGGAACCGACCAGCAGTACGTGGAGGTGCCGGAAGGCTTTGCGCTGTCAGCCGGTACGGCTACTAATTTTCTGACTTCTTCGAAAGCTTACGACTTTGAAGCGTCGTGGCTGTCGGGTATTTACAGCAGCCGTTTCAACGACGGAGATGGATTGTATGACGATGTGCGTACCAGTAGTAACCAGGATGGCGGATTGGGTCCCGTGTATGCCGGTTATTCTTGTGGAAGCTGTCACCGCAATGCCGGACGTACCAAGCCTACCTTGTGGAGCGAAGGCGGTTCGGGAAATTACGGTTTTTCTTCCATGTTGGTGTATATCACCCGAAAGAACGGAGCGTTCTTCCAGAACTACGGCCGTGTGCTTCATGACCAGGCTATTTATGGGGTGAAGCCGGAGGGAAAATTGTCTGTGAAGTATGACTACCAGACATTCGAATTTCCCGATGGAGAAACTTATGAGCTTTGCAAGCCAACTTATACCATTACGGAGTGGTATGCCGACAGTATCCGTCCGGAAGATTTGTTCTGTTCTGTCCGTATACCGTTACGTCATGTGGGAATGGGGCAGATGATGGCACTCGACCAGAAAGAAATCGAAGCATTGGCTGCCAAAAGTAATTACCCCGAATACGGCATTAGCGGACGGTGTAATTATATCAGTGAGCGTGGAGTAACTCGTCTGGGACTTTCGGGCAACAAGGCACAGCATGCCGATTTGACGGTGGAATTAGGATTCTCCAGTGATATGGGGGTGACCAACAGCCGTTATCCCGAGGAAATATGTGAGGGACAGATGCAGATGGACCAGGGCAGTATGATGGGACTTTCGTACGACCAGTTGGACGTGTCGACCGAGGACATGGAGGATGTGGACTTGTATATGCACTGTTTAGGTGTGCCAGCCCGCCGGAATGTGAATGATCCGCAGATACAGAAAGGAGAACAGAAATTCTATGAGGCGAAATGCCATCTTTGCCATGTGACTACGCTGCACACAAAAGTAAGAGGAGCTACACTGCTGAACGGTACGGAATTGCCGTGGTTGGGCAATCAGACCATCCATCCGTATTCAGACTTTCTACTGCATGATATGGGGTCGGAAATTATGGGTGTGGGGTTGAACGACAATTACGTAAGTGGTCTGGCCCGGGGCAATGAATGGCGTACCACTCCATTATGGGGCATCGGCTTGCAGGAAGTGGTGAACGGACATACCTATTTCCTGCACGACGGACGCGCACGTAACCTCGTAGAGGCTATCATGTGGCACGGAGGAGAGGCGGAAGCTTCGAAAAACTTGTTTAAGCGCATGAGTAAGGAAGACCGTGATGCCTTGATTGCGTTTTTAAATTCACTTTAATCATTAAGTATAGAAACTGATAACTTATGAAAAAAATACTGACTGCCTTGTGTCTGTCTGCGCTAATGCCATTGGCAGCACTGGCACAACATGAAGAAGATACGGAAAATGGTATCGTGTCTCTGGCTGGAAGAGAGGGATTTACCATCGCTTCCAAGAAAGGAGATTTTGTGTTCAAGCCTTATCTGCTAGTGCAGACAAGTGCCAACTTCAACTGGTATGACGATGAAGGGCTGGACAAGGCCTATAATCAGGACAATGTGGCCAATTCCGGTTTTGCCATTCCTTATGCCGTGTTGGGCTTTACAGGAAAAGCGTTTGGAAAAGTGTCGTTCAACTTATCACTGAATGCGGCGGCTACGGGAGCGGCATTGTTGCAACAGGCTTGGTTCGATGTGGAACTGAAAAAACAGTTTTCTATCCGCGTAGGTAAGTTTAAAACTCCTTTTTCGCATGCTTACCTGACTACGTTAGGAGAAACCTTGATGCCCTCCTTGCCGCTGTCGCTGACCGCTCCGGTGATTCTGCCCTATTCGTTGAATGCCGTGACTCCCAATATCGGAACGGGATTCGACTTGGGAGTGGAAGTGCACGGTCTGCTGGCGGACAAGTTTGGTTATGAAGTGGGACTATTCAACGGTACAGGTATTTCGGTGAATACGGCAGGAAAGACGTTCAGTGACGACTGGCACATTCCTTCCTTGCTTTATGCCGGACGTTTTACTTACATGCCCAAAGGAGTGATGCCCTCTACACAGGGAAATCCTAACTGGCTGAATGAAGACAAGCTGATGCTGGGAGTATCCACTTCATTGAATGTGGAGAGTGAAAACGAAAGTACGAACGATTACCGTGCCGGACTGGAGTTTGCCATGTTGAAAAGAAAACTCTATCTGGGAGCGGAAATGTATTACATGCACGTGGGCTTTACCAAACGGCAGAAGATTGATCAGGGGTATCACTATCTGGGCGGATACGTGCAGGGAGGCTATTTCGTGACTTCCCGTCTGCAAGCTACGGCACGTTATGATTTCTTTAACCGCAACGGAATGGATACAAACGGATTCATGAATATGCCGGCCGTGGGAGTGAACTACTTCTTTAAAGGCTGCAACCTGAAATTACAGGCTATGTATCAGTTTGTAGGGCGCTGGGGGCACGATACACAACTTGACCGCGACAATGACGACTTGGGGATAGCGACCCATAATGCCACGGTGATGCTTCAGTACACGTTCTAAAGAGGAAGGAGGGTGTGATGAAAAGAAAGGTGTATGGATGGATACTCTTTGGGCTGGGAATCTTATGCTTGGTTTCCTGCGACGAAGGACGTATCTATGAAGAGGTGCCTGCTACGGCAGAAGGCGGACGTACGGTGAAGTTCACCGGAATGGTAACGGGTATGGATACCTGGCCTTCCGGATATACGGTAGCCGTGGCCGGTTTTGATGCGAAGAGTGAATATGCACTGACTTCTGCCAATGTGATGCCTTCGCAGGCAGGAGAAGATGGTACGGTGCAGGTGGTGATGTCGGGAGTGACAGATGAAGTCACTCAAATCGAATTGTGCGTGATTAACCGCATTCGGGAGCGGGTAGTGACCTTTGCCAGGGTCGATTGCTCGGAAACGGCAGAAGACACGATTCGTATGGACGTGGGTGAACAGCAAGTCGGCATGTTCCAGGCTGTACAGCAGCAAGTATTTGATTCCCGCTGTGCCAGTTGCCATGGAGGAAGCACTTCAGCGGCAGGACATTTATTCCTGACGGCAGGGAAAAGCTATGAACAGCTGGTAAATGTCCCGTCTGTAGTGAATCCGGAAGTCATGAGGGTGAAACCGGCAGATGCGGAAAACAGTTTTTTGTATCAGGTACTGCATGAAAACGGTCATGTGCACCATGACCATCAGGACATTCTTTCGGCTGAGCCGGTATTATTGAACTTGATAGATGATTGGATAAATGGAGGTGCCAAACCTTGAATATTAAAATAGTATGAGTATGAGCCACAAACAACTACGAAACCACAAGTCACAAGAAAATACATTAGTAGAAATTTCACGTTTTGAACCGACTGAAGGAGTCGCTGAATATCATGTGATGATTCATGTTACTCGGCCTTCTTTGACGTATCAGGAACAATTGGATACTTTACTCGATACGTATTATCAACTGTTGGAGAATGAGTTGAAGGGAGCTGTTGCCGTGTTCAAACGTTATTTTTTAAGCGATGCTGCCAATCAGGCCGACTGGCTGGCGGTACAGGTGCCGGAAAGCTCGGTCTGTGCCTGTTCGATTGTGGAACAGCCCCCGCTGAACGGAACAAAAATAGCTTTATGGGTATATCTGCAATCCGGTGTGCAATGTCGTGCGCTGGAAAGCGGATTGTTCGAAGTGTCACATGGGGCTTACCGCCATCTGTGGGGTGGTTCGGCTTCTAACCGGGCGGCCAATTCGGAATACCAGACCCGTTTGCTGCTGAATGATTATATCCTGCAACTGATTGCACAGGGAGGGCATCTGGCCGAGAACTGCATTCGTACCTGGTTTTTTGTACAGAATGTAGATGTGAATTATGCCGGAGTGGTAAAAGCCCGTAACGAAGTGTTTGTGACGCAGGGCCTGACACCACAAACACATTATATAGCCAGTACCGGTATCGGCGGGCGTCATGCCGATACACAGGTACTGGTACAGATGGATACGTATGCTGTGTTGGGTATCCGTCAGGAACAGATTCATTATTTATATGCACCGACTCATCTGAATCCTACGTATGAGTATGGAGTAAGTTTTGAGCGTGGTACGTATGTGGATTATGGCGACCGACGTCAGGTTTTCATATCCGGTACGGCCAGTATCAATCACAGGGGGGAAGTGGTGCATCCGGGTGATATCCGGAAACAGACCGAACGCATGTGGGAAAACGTGGAGACCTTGTTGAAGGAAGCAGAAATGTCGTTTGATGACATCGGACAGATGTTGGTTTACCTGCGCGATGCGGCAGATTATGCCGTGGTGCGGGAGATGTTCGACCAGCGTTTCCCGGAAATGCCACAAGTGATTCTATTGGCTCCTGTCTGTCGTCCGGGTTGGCTGATAGAGATGGAGTGCATGGGCACAAAAATGATGAAGCATACACAGTATCCTGATTTTTAGTTTGTATGAAAGAACGTCTGTGGAAAAACGTCTGGGTAGTTCTTTATGTGGTGCTGATGGGAGTATTGGCCATAGCTACTTTTTTAGAGCATGCATACGGAACAACTTTTGTCCAGACACATATATATCATGCTTGTTGGTTTTGTGGCTTGTGGGGTGCGCTGGCTTTCGGGCTTGTGCGGGCATGTGGCAAATGCCGGCTGTGGAAGCGCCTCCCGGTCTTGTGGTGGCATGGCTCTCTTTTAGTAATACTGGGAGGGGCCATGCTTACCTACCTGACAGGCGAAAAAGGGTATGTACATCTGGTGCAAGGGCAAGAAGTGAAGAGTTTTATCCGGACTTCCGACCAGCAAGCGAGGGCGTTGCCTTTCAGTCTTTCTTTGGACAGCTTCAGGGTGGTTTATTATCCGGGCACGGAAGCACCTTCTGATTACAAGAGTTACGTGAGTTATAAAGTGAATGGAAAATGGAAAGAAGAGGTAATTTCAATGAATCACATTCTTTCTGTAGAAGGTTATCGTTTTTATCAGTCATCATACGACCCGGATTTGTCTGGAAGCTGGTTGAGTGTAAACTATGACCCTTGGGGAATTGCTGTGACCTATGCTGGGTATTTGTGTCTGGCTTTCTCTTCTTTGTGGCTGTTAGGCAGCCGGAGGGAGACATTTTTCCGCTTGTTACGTCATCCGCTATGGAGAAAAACGGGACTGGTATGGCTGGGAGTATGTGCTTTCCAGTTGACGGCTCAAGCTCGTCCGGTCAGTGTCCTGGCCCGTCAGGATGCGGAAAAGCTGAAGATGCGGCAAGTGATATATCACGACCGTGTGGCACCCTTCCATACCCTGGCCCGTGACTTTGTTATCAAGTTGAGTGGAAAACCTTCTTATCATGGTTTGACACCGGAACAAGTGGTGGCCAGTTGGTTACTTTATCCCGAAGAGTGGCAGCACGAACCGATGTTTCGGGTAAAAAGTGAACGGTTGAGGCAGGAATTAGGATTGAAATCGGAGTGTGTCGCACTAGTAGATTTATTCGACGGAAAGATCTATCGGTTGGAGGGAATGTTGCAGAGACTACAGGACGAAGTGCGAAATACGCATGAGAAAGGCTGGTTAGAGAACCGTCAGGCAAAAAAGTTGGAAAAAGAAGTGCTGGAACTGGATGAGAAGGTCGGTATGGTACTGATGCTTCAGAAAGGTACTTTTATCCGTCCTTTGCCGGAGGATGGAAGTGTCACTCCGTTATCGCCGTTAAGGATACGTGCAGAGATTTTCTATCATGCGGTACCGTTCACTAAAATTTTGTTTATGGCTAATCTTTCTTTAGGTTTGCTGGCTTTGGGCTGGTGGGTCTGTTCCTATGTGATGCAAGAAGGTGATAAGACAAGAAACTGGAGGAGTAGATGGCGACGGATATGGGTGTGGGCTGTATGGATGGCCTGTCTGTTTCATTGGACTTCTTATTTGCTTCGTTGGTATATTGGAGGACGGATTCCTTTGGGAAACGGACATGAAACGATGCTTTTTTTAGCGGGATTTCTGTTATTGTGTACTTGTATATGGCAGCGGCGCTTCTCGTTTTTGCTTCCAGCCGGTTTATTGCTTTCCGGTTTTACCTTGCTGGTAGCTTATCTGAGTGAGATGAATCCGCAGATAACCCCATTGATGCCGGTATTGCTGTCACCCTGGCTGAGTTTGCATGTCTCATTGATTATGGTATCGTATGCCTTATTTGCTTTGATGTGTCTGTGTAGTATTCTGGCATTGAGTATTCGGCGGCATACGTGGCAGCGGCAACGGCTGACTTTATTTTGTCGGGTCTTGCTTTATCCGGCAGTGTTGTGCTTGGGAATCGGAATTTTTATCGGTGCGGTATGGGCCAACGTGTCCTGGGGAAGCTACTGGGCCTGGGACCCGAAAGAAGTCTGGGCTTTGGTCACTTTCATGCTTTATGGAATGGCTTTTCATGTGCAAAGTCTCCCTCGTTTCAGAAATCCGTACTTTTTTCATTGGTTTTTAATCGTTTCGTTCTCTGCTATACTGATGACTTATTTCGGCGTAAATTATGTACTCGGAGGAATGCACAGTTATGCCGGATAAGTGATAGCTTTTTATCCTTTTGGGCGAATGATTTGTTTATTGATAGTTTTTCATTACCTTTGGATAGTGAATTTAAAAATGGACGAAGTATGAAATCTTTGAATTATGCATTAGTCAGTTCGCTCTGTGCATTAGTTATCGGTATATTATTGGTCACATGGCCAGATGTAGCAGTGAGTTACCTGGTAATTACTATCGGGGTGTTGTTCCTTATTCCCGGACTGGTCGGATTGTTTTCTTATCTGGCCTTGTTGAATAAGAGTAAGGCGGATGCTCCTCGTCCGGTTTTCCCTATAGTTGCGTTAGGCAGTACACTTTTCGGTGTATGGCTGATTATCATGCCTTCTTTCTTTGTCGGGGTACTGATGTATGTGTTAGGCATTCTGTTGGTTTTAGGCGGTATCAGTCAGCTGGCTAACCTGATTGCTGCACGTTCATTCATGCCGGTTCCATTTGGGGTGTATGTAGTGCCCGTATTGATTTTGGCAGCGGGAATTACAGTCCTGTTCAATCCGTTTGCCACGGCTGAGATACCCTTTATTGTGTTGGGAATTTCTTCCATTGTATATGCATTAATGGATATGGTCCGTTTGTTGCGTTTCCGCAAAAAAAACAAGAACATACAAGATGTGACACCTATAGAAGAAATTAAGGAATGAAGCGATTTGACAGACTTGATTTGTTACCGGAAGGCCAGGATATGGTGGCGGGTATAGACATGACGGGTGGTTTTTACCGCTTGTTCCAGACTTCGGCACCTTTTCCAGGATGTGCTTTTCTGCTCTGTCTTAGAGGCAGTTGTCGGGTGAAAATCCATTTGACATGTTATGACTTGAAAGAAGGGTCTTTGGCCATTATATTCCCGGGAGTATTTTTTCAGATTCAGGAGCAGAGTAAGGACTGCCGGTTTATTTTTGTCGGTTTTTCCAAAAAGCTGATAGAAGGAGCCAAGTTGTTTTCTTATACCGTGGAGTACACTCCTTATATCTTTGAACGGCCGGTAATTGAGATGAAGAAAGACGTATATGAACTGTTCCGGGATAGTATCCGTCTCTTGATTCGCCGACAGAAGATAAAAGAAGAAATGAGCGGAATGCAAATCAGTTTGATTTATACGCAGCTGCTTCTTTCTTTAGGCAGTGTATACAAGAAAAGAGGAGAGGAAGAAGATTCACCGAGATACAATCGAAATCAGGAAATTGTAAAGGAACTGGTTCGTATTATTGTGCAATATTATAAAACGGAACGCAATGTGTCTTTCTATGCCGAGAAACTGCATCTTTCGCCCCAGCATCTGAGTACAACGGTGAAGAAAGTTACCGGAAAGACCTTGACCGACATTCTTTCTTCGTTCATCATACGTGATGCGCAGGCTAAGCTTCGTTCTACGGATATGACGGTACAGGAAATAGCCTATTCGTTGAATTTTTCGGATATTTCCTTCTTCGGGAAATACTTCAAACGTTATACGGGCATGTCGCCCAAGCAGTATCGGAACATGTAAAAACAATAAGGGCAGGTGTATTTGTGTTTACGCCTGCCCTTATTGTTTCTGAGGACTATCTTTTATCCAAACATTGGAGTGATATATTGTGTCAGCAAGTATCCTCCGCCTACCAGCCAGATGTAAAGCAATCCTGCCAGCAAGAATGGCTTGGCACCAGCTTGTTTGAATTTCTCCAGACTGGTATCTGTACCCAGTGCCGTCATGGCCATTGTCAGCATGAAGGTATCGATGTATTCAATGGCACCGTTCAGTGGAATATCTTTTACGGTCTCGGCTCCTGTGAGGTATTGCAGCAAGGAGTTCAGACAGATGATACCGATGAATCCGAATGCAAACCAGGGAATAGTGATTTTGCTCTTTTCAGCTTTACCTTCAGGATTTGCTTTTTTCCGTCCTGCCAATGCAAAGCTCATGATGACCAGTACCGGTGCCAGCATCATGACGCGAATCATCTTGGTGATGGTAGCTGTTCCGGCAATTCCTAATGAATCGGTCGGGTCCATGGCATTTCCGGCTCCTGCTACGTGAGCAACCTCATGCAGGGTACTTCCAGTGTAGATGGCTACTCCCGTATCTCCCAGTGCATCCAGCATACCGGCACGGTACATAATCGGATAGAGGAACATGGAAATGGTTCCGAAAATGACTACCGTAGATACGGCAATGGCCGTTTTATGTCCTTCACATTTTACCACCGGTTCTGCACCCAGTACGGCTGCTGCTCCACAGATGGCGCTACCGGTAGCTGTCATAAGAGAAGTATCTTTGTCCATTTTCATCAGTTTGCCCAGCCAGATGCCCAGGAAAATCGTACCGGCTACGATGATGGTATCGATAACCACTGCAGGGAGTCCTACGGCGGCTACTTGTGTCAGTGTCAGACGGAATCCGTAGAGTACGATACCGGCACGCAGTACCTGCTTGGTGCAGAACTTGATACCGGGAACCCATGTCTCAGGCAGTTTGTTGCGCAGGCTGTTGGCATAAAGCATTCCCAAAATGATACCTACAATCAGCGGACTGAAAGAAAGACTTTTCACGAAGGGTATTTCGGCAATGTAGAAGGCTGCAAAAGAAAATAATGCAATCAATAAAATACCATGGAGGGTATTGGCTCTGTTTCCTTTCTTGAACATATCAGTTTGTTTTTAGTGATTTTGATTTTATTTCGGGCGCAAAGATAGAAGATTTCCATGGAATGTCCTATTTACATTTTTTTATGCGTGATAACTAAAAGTAATAATGTGTATTGCCCTGGCCTTTATGCGGTGGTTTTGTGCTTCTTGCTTTTTATGTTATCTTTGCATGGAATTAAAAATGGAAAAGAAATGAAATTATTAATCAAGTCATGTCTGGCGGTGGCTTTATTTGCTGGAATCTGTCTGGCTGGATGTAAGGAAAAGGACATGTCAATGAAAATGAATAATCCGCGCAATATCAGGGGAGTTATCAGCTATAAACGTTCGTTTGGAGATTTGAATGATGTGCAACTGGCTACAGCCAAGAAAATAGGTATCCGTCCTATCAGTACCCGTGAAGAGGCGGAGGAAATGAAGGACCGGTTGATTGAAATTGCCGCTTGTGAACGGTATGGTCTGGACTCTTTGACGCATTCAATTCCCTACCTGATACCTCAGGCCAGTGCGCTGCTGGATACCATTGGAGTTAATTTCTTGGATTCACTGGAAAACAAAGGACTGAACCCCAATAAAATCATTGTAACTTCAGTGACTCGTACGAAGGATGACGTGAAGCGTCTGCGGAGAACCAATGGAAATGCTTCGCTGAACTCCTGCCATTTTTATGGAACGACGTTTGATGTGAGCTGGAAGCGTTTTGAGAAGGTAGAAGACCCCGATGGTCGTCCTATGCAGGATGTAAGTTCGGATACATTGAAGCTGGTGCTGTCGGAAGTGTTACGTGACCTTCGTAAGGCAGACCGCTGTTATGTGAAATACGAGTTGAAACAAGGTTGTTTCCATATTACCGCCCGATAATTAAAGAAGTTATGTTCAGATATTTCATTTATTTGGCCTACGACGGTACTAACTATCATGGCTGGCAGATACAGCCGAACGGAAGTAGTGTGCAGGAAACGCTGATGAAAGCGCTGCATACTTTCTTGCGGGATGAGGCCATTGAAGTGGTGGGGGCCGGACGTACGGATGCCGGAGTACATGCCCGCCTGATGGTGGCACATTTTGATGTGGAATGGATGCTGGATGAAGATACGGTGACGGATAAACTGAACCGTTTGCTGCCGCCGGATATATCGGTGTACCGTGTGCGGAGAGTGAATCAGGATGCGCATGCCCGTTTTGATGCAACTTATCGTACGTACAAATACTACGTCACTACACAGAAGAATCCGTTTAATCGGGCATATTGCTGGCGATTGTTCCAGCCTCTGGATTTTGCAAAGATGAATGAGGCAGCACAGACCTTGTTCGATTACACGGATTTTACGAGCTTCAGCAAATTGCATACGGATGTGAAGACCAATAACTGTAAGATTATGCACGCTCACTGGGACCAGGTAAGCGAAACAGAATGGGTATTTACCATTCAGGCTGACCGTTTCCTGCGGAATATGGTGCGAGCCATTGTCGGTACGCTGGTAGAAGTAGGCCGCGGCAAACTTTCGGTGGAAGGTTTCCGGAAGGTGATAGAAGAGAAGAACCGTTGCAGTGCAGGTACATCCGTACCGGGACATGCACTCTTCCTGGTCGATATAGGCTATCCGGATGAATTGTTTCCGCTGGGTTAGTCTTTTTCGGTAAGATATTTCCAGAAACGGACCGGCATATCCTTTTTGTGCTTTACGGGATTCAGTCGGGATTGAATACATACACTGTGAAAATAGCTTTTCCAGCCCTCCTGGAAAAGCTTTTCGTTTTTATCCAGCAGCTCATCTTCCAACTTTCCGTGTCGCAGGAAGGCAGCACGAGAGTCTTCAAATGTGATTTCGCTGACTTCTTTCAGGTCGTAATAGTAGCCGTAGTGACGGCGGGCATCGTAGATTATCCACGGCTGGTCGGCAAACCGGTCGCGAAAATGATGGATGGTCAATGGATAGACGTTGTAAAGAGGTTCCATGATACCGAAATATACCTGGTCGGCTGTTTTTTGAAAGCGCATGAACTGAAGTACTCTCATTCGCTCGTCCGCTACTTTTTTGCTGAGTTGATACACTCCTAACACATCCGGGTCTGCGAAATTTTGTTCGATAGAGGCCGGTGCATCGGTTACTTTCCGCATGTAGCGAAAAAGGAGCATGGCAGCTTCCGGTGTCTCCGAGAGCCAGCAATAGGTAAGGGAGGCAAGTGCCCTTCGGGAAAGTTTACGTGATAACAGTTTCCAAACCCGTTCTGTCTTTTCCGCATCTGTTACCACTAGATGTACCTCCTCATAAAAAAGCGGAAGCGGTTCCTTCTCTGCAAGCAGCAGGTCAGGAAAAGTCCGGCGATAATAGGCATCGAACAGGGCGGTAAGCAGACCTTCAAAAGTGGAATCGTATTGAAAAACTGTCATGGTTTATGAGAATTTCGTATCTTTGTGTATAGAGGATTTCAGGGAGCAAAAGTAGTAAAAACGATAAACTGAAACAAAAGGAACAGTTTTTTGTTATATAATAAAAACAGATTGAATGATGAATTACAAATCTATGCTCTTGGGACTGATGGCCACAGTGGCCGTCTTCCAGTCACAGCCTGCTCAGGCTTGCACAGGTATCACCTTGACAGCAAAAGACAGCACACGCATTCTTGCCCGTACCATTGAATGGGGTGGAAGTGACTTGAACAGTTGCTATGTGGTAGTGCCACGTGGCTATACGGTTCAGTCGTATGTGCCCGGCGGACAGGATGGCATGAAATTTACGGCAAAATATGGATATGTAGGCCTTGCGGTAGAACAAAAGGAGTTTGTGGCAGAAGGTTTGAACGAAGAAGGTCTCTCTGCCGGTCTGTTCTATTTTCCGAATTACGGACAGTATGAAGCGTATAAAGCAGAATATAAGTCGTCTTCCATTGCCGATTTACAGTTGGTTTCCTGGGTATTAGGCAATTGCAAGACGGTGGATGAAGTGATGGAAAGCCTGAAGCAGGTACATGTAGTGGCCATTGACCCGCGTGCATCGACTGTACACTGGCGTTTTGCCGATGTCTCAGGACGTCAGGTAGTATTGGAAATAGTAGATGGTGAACTGCATTTCTTTGAAAACAACTTGGGAGTACTGACTAACTCTCCGGGATTTGAATGGCAACTGACCAACCTGAATAATTACGTCAATCTGTATCCGGGCAGTGCCCAACCTCAGTCGTTAGGGAATGTGGCTCTTCGTTCTTTCGGAGCAGGAAGCGGATTCTTGGGTATTCCCGGTGATGTGACTCCTCCTTCCCGTTTTGTACGGGCTGCCTTTTATCAGGCTACAGCTCCTGTGCAGGATAATGCCCGTCAGACCGTACTTCAAGGATTTCAGATTCTGAACAATTTTGATATTCCATTGGGAATTGAGTTTTCGGAAGGGAAAGTGCCTGTCAATATCCCAAGTGCTACACAGTGGACTTCGGCCACGGATATGCAGCATCGGATGATTTATTATCGTACCATGTATAATTCTGCTATACATAGCATTGATTTGAATAAGATTGATTTTCAGCGTGTCAAGTACAGAGCGGTACCATTGGATACCATAAAGGAACAGCCTGTAATGGAAGTCTCTATCCGCTGAAAATGCTGGATGCATAAAAGTAAGGAAGCTGCCTTCACTCGTTTGTGGGGGCAGCTTCTTCTGTATCTCCAAAGTCAAAACTCAGCTGACGCTCGTCTATTTTCTTGCGGGGAGTAGGGAGCAGAAGTTTCCGTACTCCGTAGGCACCTAGCTCATGAATGGTCTTGTCGGGAAGCTCATTGCAGGTGATGAAGTATTTGGCCTTCTTCATGACGGCTCCCATCTTCTTCAGTTCGTAGAATCCGATGCGGGAGAAACGGCGGGAAGCCACAATCAGGCGGGCGGATTTTACTCCGATGCCCGGCACGCGCAGGATGGCTTCATAATCGGCGGTCTGTATATTGACGGGGAAAAACTCCGGATGGCGAAGGGCCCAGGCCAGTTTGGGGTCAATCTCCAAGTCCAGATTAGGACTCTGGTCGTCCACTATCTCATCTACCTTGAACTGATAGAAGCGTAGCAGCCAGTCGGCCTGATAGAGACGGTTTTCGCGTACCAGAGGCGGTTGCTTCAAGGTAGGAAGTCGCTTGTCATATGTATTTACCGAAATATAGCCTGAATAATACACTCGTTTCATGGTAGGTTCTTCATACAAGGAAGAAGATACCTGCAAGATATCCTTGTCAGTTTCGGGGGTGGCTCCTACAATCATCTGGGTACTTTGTCCGCCAGGAGCAAAGCGGGGAGTGTGACGATAGTGCTTGCGCTCTTCCTGATAGGTCTGTATGCCTTGCTGGATGTATTTCATCGGAAGATACACACTCTGGTGGTCTTTCTCCGGTGCCAGCAGTTTTAAATTCTTTTCTGTCGGAATCTCCAGATTGACACTGAGACGGTCGGCATATAGTCCGGCTTCCCGTACCAGTTCTTCACTGGCACCAGGGATACTTTTCAGGTGGATGTAACCATTGAAACGGTGCACCAGCCGCAGGTCTTTGGCTACCCGTATCAGGCGTTCCATGGTGTAGTCGGGATTACGTACTACTCCCGAACTGAGAAACAATCCTTCTATATAATTCCTCCGGTAGAACTCCATGGTCAGCTCCACCAGTTCCGTAACGGAAAGAGTGGCCCGTGGAATGTCGTTGCTTATCCGGTTGATGCAGTAGGCACAATCGTAGATGCAGTAGTTGGTCAGCATAATCTTGAGCAGGGAAATGCAGCGTCCGTCTTCCGAAAAGCTGTGACAGATGCCCCATCCTCCTACTGTATTACCTACTCCTCCCCGTGTATTTTTGCGGGAAGTACCGCTGGAAGCGCACGACACGTCGTATTTGGCAGATTCAGTCAGGATTTTTAGTTTTTGTATTACCTGTTCATTCATTTCATTCAAAGTTAGAGAGAGTTTTTGAATTGTGCAATGAGTTTGGGATTTTTGTCGTACCTTTGCGGCGGTTTACAAAAATCAAGAAAACATGTGGTTATTACTGGCTTTTTGCTCAGCGGCGTTGCTGGGCTTTTATGATGTCTTCAAGAAAAAATCGTTGGCAAATAATGCGGTTCTTCCGGTACTGGGACTGAACACGCTTTTTTCGAGTCTGATTTTTTTGCCATTTATTTTAGTTTCGTACTTTCATCCGGAGGCGTTGCAGGATACGCTTTTCTACGTGCCTTCAGCAGGTTGGGAGGTGCATAAGTTCATTATCCTGAAATCGTTTATCGTGCTTTCTTCGTGGACGTTCGGTTATTTCGGTATGAAACACCTGCCCTTGACCATTGTCGGCCCCATCAATGCTACCCGTCCGGTCATGACGCTGGTAGGTGCCTTGCTGATATTTGGTGAACGCTTGAATGTATACCAGTGGATTGGTGTGCTGATGGCCATCATTTCGTTCTTCATGCTGAGCCGTTCGGGAAAGAAGGAAGGAATCGATTTCAAGCACGACAAATGGATTTGGTTTGTGGTGCTGGCGGCTGTGTTAGGTGCGGTCAGCGGTTTGTACGATAAATACCTGATGGGACGCTTCAACAACATGGTGGTACAGGCATGGTACAATGTGTACCAGCTTTTCCTGATGGGAGGAGTGCTGATGTTCCTGTGGTGGCCCAAGCGGAAAAGCAGTACACCGTTTCACTGGGACTGGTGCATTATCCTGATTTCCGTATTCTTGTCGGCAGCTGATTTCGTGTATTTCTATGCGCTTGGTATGGACGGAGCTATGATTTCTATCGTGTCTATGGTGCGACGGGGAAGCGTGGTGGTTTCCTTCCTGTTTGGTGCCATGATATTCCGCGAGAAGAACCTGAAGAGCAAGGTGGTTGATTTGATTTTAGTGCTGATTGGTATGTTCTTCCTCTACTTAGGAAATGTATTAGGATAATTACAAGGTGTTTTTTTGAACAGATTGGCAGATGTGTCAGTACTTCCTTGGCAGTACTCCAGTACTTTCTAATCAGTACTCTGGTACTTTTACGGCAGTACTGCAGTACTTCCTAAGAAGTACTGGGAAAAGAAGGTTGTACGGATACTTTTGCCTGAAGAAGGCTGGTGTAGTATCTTGATAAGATAAAAAATGCCGGAGCGTACTTTTTTACGTTCCGGCATTTTTATATCCTGTCTTGGACAAGGCCTTTTTTAATTTCGCATGTATTTCTTCATACCCTCGGTAGAGTAAGTCTGCAATTTCCCGTCTTTGTCCGAGTAGATGAAATAGGCATCCAGCTCAGGATGGGCGCTACAGATGGCCTTGGCTGAATCCAGTCCCAGTACCATGAAGGCAGTGGCGTAGGCATCGGCTGTGGCACAATCCTTGGCGATGACGGTAGATGAAAGAATATTGTGCTGTACCGGGTATCCCGTGCGAGGGTCGATGGTATGTGCATACTTCTTTCCGTCTTTGTAATAGAAGTTACGGTAGTTGCCCGAAGTAGCCATACCGGCATTGGTAATTTCTAACACGGTCTGCAGTTCCTGATTGACAGACAAAGAATCGTCAATAGGTTTGTTCACGCCGATACGCCAGGTTTCCATTTTGCTGTTCTGTCCTTTCAGTACCAGTTCTCCACCGATGTCAATCATGTAATTCTTGATACCTTTACGGTCGAACAACCGTGCCACACAGTCTACACCAAACCCTTTGGCGATAGAGCTGAAGTCGAGCATCATGCGCGGGTCGGCTTTAACCACTTCTCCTTCTGCATTAAGCTGTACTTTGTCGATGCCTACAAACTGGCGCAGGCTGTCGATGGTCAGCGAATCAGGAAACTGAGAGTGCTTGAAGCCGAATCCCCAGGCGTTGACTAACGGAGCCACGGTTACATCGTAAGCCTTTCCGGTTTCGTTGGAGATTTCTTTGGCCATATTGAATACATACACAAACAGGCTGTCGGCGTGCATGTCTGTATTGTGGTTGATGCGGGTAATGACCGACTGCTTGTTGAACGGCGACAAAGAGTTGTCTACTTTCTGCAGTTCCTTCTCAATCTCTTCTTTCAGGTTTTCGGATGACTGGTAAGTAATTTTATAGACCGTACCGAATACCAGTCCCTGGTCGGTCTGGTAAGGAGATTGTTTTCTCAGAATCAGTACCGTTCCTACGATGAGCAATACAAGAAACGGCAACTGCCATTTTAAGTTGTTTTTGTTCATGATTTTATTGCAAGAATAAATGTTCTACTAATATTTTGATACCGATACCAATCAGTACCAGTCCCCCGAAGATTTCCACCCGCAGGTGAAAACGCTTGCCGAAGAATACGCCAATAAGGCTTCCTGCCAGCGAGAGTACGAAAGAGGCGATTCCGATGCTGGTCAGAGGCATCCAAAGACTTTCCAGTTGCTTGAATCCGGCAAAGGCAAACGAGATACCGATGGCCAATGCATCAATACTGGTGGCTACAGCCAATGCCAGTGTCACTTTCAGGCTGGTAGGATTGAAGGAAGCAGTCTCTTCTTCTTTAAACTGCGCACGTATCATGCGGATACCTAAAAATGCCAATAGGGCAAAGGCAATCCAATGGTCGTAGGCTTCAATCAGATGCTGGAAACGGCTGGCACCTAACCATCCCAAGAAGGGCATCAGTGCCTGAAAGAGTCCGAAGAAAAAAGCCATTCGTAAAAATGTGCCCCATTGAATGCGGTGCAGAATAATTCCGCTGGTTACGGATACGGTGAAACAGTCGATAGCCAGACTGACGGACAATAAAATAGTTTCAATTAAATTCATGTGAATCAGAAGGGTAAGTTGTAAATGAGATTATACGTCAAGTTAAAGCTGCTTCCGGCATTTTTTCCGAATCCGGGCACATACCATGGAATGGAATTGTCATGACCTTCCACGTTCATTCTCATTTTATATCGCACGCTCCAGCCCATGCAGAAACCTTTGTATATTTTTACTTTAAGTCCGAGCACTCCTTCCAGCCAGCTGGCACTGCTCTTCATACCGGAATAAGCAAACGGATAGGAGACTTCTCCACCATAGTTGGGGTCGGTCATGCTGGGGCCGTCCACATCATAGCTGAAAGAACTCATGCCGTAGCGAAGACCTACATACAAATAGCCCGGGAGATGTGTCTTTTTGTAAAATACATTATAGTCCATTCCGATACGGAAATAAGGAGCGGAAGTCTTGTAGTGCAGGTTGTTTCCGTCATTTATGGCATCTGCCTTTCCGTATCCCACTTCAATGACGGGAAGAAAGCGATTTTTCAAATTGGCTTGTACGGCAATTTCACTGTTCAGGATGTCGCTGCCTAACAGATAACTTCCCAGTCCGGCAATTTCCACTCCTATGCTCGTGCCCTGATAGAACGGAACAGGCTCTGTCTGTTCAGCTTTCTTCTTGTCTTCCTTTTTAATCTCTGCGGGAGTTGCTTTATGCACGCCCGGTTTCTGTGCCTGTAAGGGAGAAAGCAAAAGACAGCTACTCGTTAGTATCAGAAATAGTGAAATATATCTTGAAATTCTCTTTCTCATAATTATCTATGTTCGGATTGGTAATGACAAGCGAATCGAGCATACGGGTAGTAGTTTCCGCACCGGTGACTTCATAAAACATCATGGTACCGCAATCCAGGTTGATAAAGTAAGGAATATTGCGGTGGGTGATTGTAAGGACGTCTCGCTGGCGGTTGGCATACTGAAGGATAAACCGGGTTTGTTCTCCGTAGCTGAGCGGCAGGCTGAGCGTACTTGTGTTGGTTGATTTATTGATCAGCGTGTCGTAAATTGTCGTATCAGCGGTCTCCAACTGCCCGATGACCGTCAGTGTATCGGTGTACTGCACAGACCGTCCATATTGGTCTACAAATGCAAACTGGGCATACGCCAGCGCATTGGGCGGACAGTTTTCCACTTCACAAGCTGGAAAAAAGGAAACGACTGCTACCAAGAGGATACCTAATACAATCGGTAGTTTCTTCATTATTCAATTTCTTTCTCGATTTGATAGTTATTTCTTTCAGGAGAATTGCGTGCAATCAGCTCTCCGATAAATCCGGCCAGGAAAAGCTGGGTTCCCAATATCATGGTGGTCAGTGCCAGGTAGAAATAGGGACTTTCAGTTACCAGGCGATATGGATTGCCGCAATACATGTCATAGAGCTTGGTGGCACCTACCACAATGACAGCGATAAATCCCAGGATGAACATGATGGAACCTAAGAAGCCGAAGATGTGCATCGGTTTCACGCCGAAGGTAGACAAGAACCACAAGGTGAGCAAATCCAGGTAGCCGTTGACGAAACGGTTCAGTCCGAACTTGGTCTTTCCATATTTGCGTGCCTGATGATGTACAATCTTTTCTCCGATACGGTTGAAACCGGCATTTTTAGCCAGGTAGGGAATGTAGCGGTGCATTTCGCCGTACACCTCAATGTTTTTCACTACGTCCCGGCGATAGGCTTTCAGTCCGCAGTTGAAGTCGTGCAGATTATGTATTCCCGAAACTGCACGTGCGGTAGCATTGAATAGTTTGGTCGGGATTGTTTTCGACAGCGGGTCATAGCGCTTCTGTTTCCATCCGGAAACCAAGTCATAGCCGTCTTCTGTAATCATGCGGTAAAGTTCCGGAATCTCATCCGGACTGTCCTGTAAGTCAGCATCCATGGTGATGATTACATCTCCCTCTGCTTTCTTGAATCCGCAGAATAAGGCAGGTGATTTTCCATAATTACGGCGGAACTTGATGCCTTTCACTTCTTTTGACTTCCGGCTAAGCTCTTCGATGACCTGCCAGGAGTGGTCTGTACTACCATCATTTACAAAGATAACTTCGTAGGTAAAATGATGCTCATGCATTACGCGTTCAATCCAAGCATACAGTTCGGGTAAGGACTCCTCTTCATTATATAGAGGTACGACTACAGATATATCCATATTTATATTGCTAAAGCGATTAGTTTTTCTTTTTCATGACTACCAGACCGGTGGGAATGGCTAACAGAATTCCATAGAAGAAGTTCTGCGAAAGCAGCTGAAAGGTCAGTTGCAAAGAACTGAGAGAAGAAATGACATTCAGACTGCCGATAAGTTGCTCTACGGAAATCTTCATGTCGCCGGTTACGGAATCCTTTATAGTTTCCAGTTGGTCCAGATACGTATTCAACAAGTAACCCTGATCAATGAAGCGGAAATACACGTAGTGTGCCAGCGCTGTCAGGATAGAAGCAAAAAGATACATCAGAAAGCAGAAACTGAAAGCCTGAGTGAAAGAAAAATTGCCTTCATGATACTGGTTGCGGTAGCGGCGTGCATAAATGTAGCCTAACACCGGTACAAAGAGGGTCATCAGGATAAACAGGAGCTGAAGCAACGGGATGGAAAAGCCTATGGGGAGGAAGATGAATTTGAAAATCCAAAACAATCCCATGTAAGTTCCAAACCGCATGGCGTATTCCTGCAAGGTTATCGGTCTTTCTGTTGTCATGATAGTTACGTTTGATAATGGTTACAAAAGTAGTCTTTTTCAGTGAGCTGTGGTATATAAAAAGACTGAAAAATCATATTCTTTACCATTTTGGTATATTTTTTTTCATGAAGGTATTGCGTATTCAAAAAAAATGCCTACCTTTGCACCCGCAATCGAGAAACATCGATAAGATGTCTGTCGAGAACATGTTGAAATACGGGTAAGTCCCATACGGCCAGCTCCCTTCGAATCCTCCAGGGCTTGATCGCAGCAAAGGTAGTTGGTTGTAGCGGCGCGATATGGTAAGCTTACCCACCCGCCTCTTTAGCTCAGTTGGCCAGAGCACGTGATTTGTAATCTCGGGGTCGTTGGTTCGAATCCGACAAGAGGCTCAGAAAAGTTGGACAGTGTTGTTCAACTTTTTTTGTATCTATAAATTAGGAAAAAAAGCCTTCATTCAAACGTTCATTGGATTTTCTTCCGATAAGAAGTCGGTGTCATCCCCGTATGCTTTTTAAAGCACCGGTTAAAGTGTGCGACTGATTCAAAGCCGCATTCCAGACTGATTTCTGAAATATTCCATTTCCCATTTAATAATAGTTTGCAGGCATAGCCAATTCGCATGTCCGTGATATGTTGTCTGAATGTCTTTCCGGTGTTTTCCTTGAAAAAACGGCAGAAGGCAGTTGGGTTCATGGCAGCGTATGAGGCTACATCCTCCAGGCAGATTGGCTGGGTGTAATGTTTGTTGAGGAAGGCCATGACCTTTTCAATCTTTCGTCCGTTAAACCGCGCTGGAACCGGATCGTAGGCAGGAGAGGAGATGACTTTTTCTGGAGTGAGATGCGTTAGTGCATCCAGCAGTTGCAGGAACTCCACTATTTGTCCCACCCCTTCTTTTTGCGGGATGCGCTTTATTATCTGCGGAATATCATCCGTGCAATTGGATAGTGAAAACAGCAGTCCCCTTTGTGCCTCTTCCAGCAGGCGGTTGATACCTTGAAACTGGCTGTAGTGCGAGAAAGCATATTGCATGAAATCCTTTTCAAACTGGATGATGACCCCGTTCACTCTTAATTCTTCCTTCAAGTCGTATTCCGGTGCGTTTTCCAGGTAATGAGGAAGGTTGGAACCTAAAAGAAACAGTTGCTGGTCGGAGAAATCGGTCATACCGTCGCCTGCCATTCCCAGGCCATATCCCTTGTCGATGTAAATCACTTCAAACTCACTATGGAAATGCCAGGGATAAGTGAAGTTCTTGTAATCGTAGAACCGGGCCTTTAGCGGGTGGGCATCCGTAATATCCAGTTGTTCATTGAGTATCTTTCTCATGTCAGGAAAAGGAAAAAGTAAGATGCTGCAAAGTTACGCAAATAACCTGCAAAAATTGGCAAATGTTCATGTTTATTTCTCCTCTAACTTTGGGGCAGATAAAAATTGACATAATATGAACAGTTTGTTTGATGTATCCGGAAAAGTGGCTGTAGTTACAGGCGGTTCCGGGGTATTGGGAAGTAACATATCTGAAGGATTGTTGAAGGCGGGAGCTAAAGTCGCAGTGATTGGAGCACATTCCGACCGGGTGGAAAAAGCGTTGGAAAGACTTAGAACGACCGGGGGAGAAGTTTGCGGTTTTACCTGTAATGTGCTCGACATGAACAGCTTGCGGGAAGTGAAAGAAAAAGTGTTGGCCCAGTGGGGAAGGGTAGATATTCTGGTCAATGCAGCGGGAGGAAATATCCCGGGAGGTACGCTGACCGAAACGCAGCACGTGTTCGATATGAAGGTGGAAGACTTGAACAAGGTGGTAGACTTGAACCTGAACGGTACGGTATATCCTTGCCTGGTGTTCGGGGAAGTTATGGCCGCACAGAAAAGCGGTAGCATTATTAATGTGTCTTCCATGGCATCTTATGAAGCCATTACCCGTGTACCGGGCTACTCCATGGCCAAGAGTGCAGTAGAGAATTTCACTCGCTGGATGGCTCAGGAAATGGCCTTGAAGTTCAGTGAGAAGATTCGCGTGAATGCCATTGCTCCCGGTTTCTTTATCGGCAATCAGAATCGTGCCGTGCTGATAAATCCTGACGGCTCGCTGACGGAACGCAGCCGGAAAGTTATTGCCAAGACTCCGATGAGGCGTTTTGGTGACATTTCGGAACTGAATGGAGCTGTACAGTTCCTGTGCAGTGAGGCGGCCAGCTTCATTACGGGAGTCACTTTGCCCATCGACGGGGGATTCAGTTCATTCAGTGGAGTATAATTTAAGGGAACGGTAACGATGGAAAAGACTTGGAGATGGTTTGGTAAGAAAGACCGCATCACGCTTTCCATGCTTCGGCAGATTGGGGTGGAAGGCATTGTGACGGCGCTTCACGAGGTACCCAACGGGGAGGTTTGGACCACAGAGGCGATTAATGACCTGAAAAACTATATTGAATCGTACGGCATGAGATGGTCGGTTGTAGAAAGCCTTCCGGTGTGCGAGGCTATCAAATACGGCGGCCCTGAGCGTGATGCCTTGATAGAGAATTACAAAATCAGTCTGGCTAATTTAGGGAAATGCGGAGTGAAGACGGTGTGCTACAACTTCATGCCGGTCATCGACTGGATACGTACAGATTTGCATTATGCCTTGCCCGACGGAAGTTCTTCGCTTTATTTTAACCGGATACGTTTTGCTTATTTCGACTTAAAGATTTTGCAGCGTGAAGGAGCGGAGCGTGATTATTCACCGGAAGAACTGCAGAAGGTGGAAGAACTGGACCGCCGTATTACTCCTGAGGAAAAAGCTGAACTGATAGATACGATTATTGTAAAAACGCAAGGGTTTATCGACGGTAACATTCAGGAGGGAGAACAATACCCCGTCCGTAAGTTCCGCGAACTGCTTGCATTATATAAAGGAATAGACCGCCAGAAGTTGAGGGAAAATCTGTGTGAATTCCTGAAAGCAGTGATGCCGGTGTGCGATGAATATGGAGTTAATCTATGCATTCATCCGGACGATCCTCCTTTTCAGGTACTCGGTCTTCCGCGTATTGTCACCAGCGAAGAAGACATCGACTGGCTGTTGAATGCCGTGGACAATCCGCATAACGGACTGACTTTCTGCGCCGGTTCCTTGAGTTCCGGAAGCCAGAATGATACCCGTGAACTGGCCCGCCGTTTTGCCCGGAGAACCCACTTTGTCCATCTTCGCAGTACGGAAATATTGCCCGAAGGAGATTTCAGAGAGACATCACATCTGGCCGGAAGAGGTCATTTGCTGGAACTAATCCGTATTTTTGAGAAAGAAAATCCCGGCCTACCCATGCGAGTTGACCATGGACGTACGATGCTGGGCGATGAAAAAGAAGGATACAATCCCGGTTACTCTTTCTACGGACGTATGTTTGCCCTGGCACAAGTGGAAGGCATGATGGCGGCAGTCCGTGATGAAATGACCAGCGGGATGATATAACTCAGGGCTGTTTTTGCGTGCGGTACTCTTTGGGAGAGATGCCGGTATTTTTCTTGAAAAAACGACTCAGGTAAGAAGAGTCCGGAAACTGACAGAGGGAGGCTATTTCTGCAATGGATAAAGCCGGATTGTTGAGCAGGACTTTCAGTTCGGCAGTCAGCTGTTCGTCGATAAGCGCTTTCGGAGTCTTTCCGTTGGAGTAGGTTTCCGTAATTTCGTGCAGGTAACGCGGAGAGATGCAGAGCTTTTCGGCATAGAACGATACCTGATGCATTTGCGCGGCATGTTCGTGAATCAGGTGCATGAACTTGTGAAACAAGAGTTGCTTCCGGGTGTACGATTCGGCCACTGATACGTACGTGTCGGGGATGGAACTGAAAATCCACATCAGCATACCTTGCAGGAAATTCAGTTCCAGCCGTTCGCTGAATGCAGAAGGAGGCTGGGTAAAAAGCAGCTGTCCCATGTTCATCCATAAACTGATGTTTTTCCAGCTCTCTTCTTCGTGGTTGTATTGTGGAAACTCTCTCATGTAGTTGAAATACGTGGTGTCGAGTGAAATGGCTGCCTGTAGAAAGAGCTTCTTGGGATAAAGCAGAAAGCGGACGTGAAAATCATCGGATGCCTCTATAAGTTGCATGATACTTCCTTCCCAGAAAATAAGTTCTGACATTTTGTGTAGGTGAAATTGCTGTGCACCGGTGGAGAGAATACCTTCTCCGCTGGTGCATTGTAGTTGAATGCCGCAGTCGAAATGGAGCAGGGAGGCTTTCAGAAAAGCCAGATTGCCTTCGTCATAATGGATGGCGGTGAGAGATGATAATAAGGCAGTATCCATGTGAAGATAATTTTATGAAACAAAAATATGGCTTTTCTTCGAGAAAAAGAGGAAATAGTTCCGATTTTGAAAAGTTTTGTGCGGTAAAAGGAAGGTGAAAACTTCCTCATAATGTCTAATTTTGCAGCGTTTTAAAAAAGGACATTATGACAAGAAGCAATTCTCAATTATTTATTCTCGTATTCTTAGGTATATTAACTGCATTTGGCCCGTTTGTGACCGATATGTATCTGCCTACCCTGCCTGCCATGACTGACTATTTTCATACCACTTCCTCACAGGTGCAGTTAGGATTGACAGCCAGCATGATAGGATTGGCTGTCGGGCAATTGTTCTTTGGTCCGCTGAGTGACAAGTATGGTCGCCGGCTTCCTTTGATTGTGGCCATGTGTCTGTTTCTTTTGGCTACATTGGGATGTCTCTATTCACGGACCATCATGCAGTTTGTGGGCTGGCGAGTGGTGCAGGGAATAGCCGGTGCCGGAGGAATTGTGATTTCACGTTCCATCGCAGCCGATAAGTATTCCGGCAGGGAACTGGCAAAGATGCTGGCTATTATTGGCGCTATCAATGGAGTGGCTCCGGTAGCGGCTCCTGTGGCTGGAGGAGGAATGGCCGAAAGCGTAGGCTGGCACGGCATTTTTTGGGTATTGTTCGGATTAGGTATAGTGTTGTTGTTTGGAAGTCTGCATTTTGCGGAGTCCCTGCCGGCTGTACGTCGCCAGAATGCACGTTGGTCAGATGTGTATAAGAGTTTTCTTACCGTCATTCACAACCGTCGGTATGTGTGTTATATCCTTCAGTTCGGTTTTGCTCAGGGAGTGCTGTTCGCCAATATCGCTTCCTCTCCTTTTATTATGCAGGAGCATTATGGTTTTTCGCCTTTGATGTTCAGCATCTGCTTTGGAGCCAATGCCATAGCCATTGTTATTTCTGCGACTTCGGCTGTCAGATTTGCCCATCCGGAACAAGCTTTATATAGGGGAAGTGTCGGAATGGTAATCACTTCTTTCCTTCTGTGTGTGGCATTGTGTGCCGGTTGCAGTTTCTGGATTTATGAAGTGCTGCTTTTGGCGTTGCTTTCCATGTTAGGACTCACCTTTACCGCCTCCAATACCTTGGCGATGGATAGTGAACGGGCAAATGCGGGTATGGCATCGGCCTTGCTGGGGGCATTGGGGTTTGCCTTTGGTGGTGTGGTGTCTCCGCTTGTAGGACTGGGAAATATTATGGTCTCCACCGGAGTCCTGTTTTTTACAGGTTCTTTATGTGCGTTCGTTTGCACTCGCATAGCGCTCCGGCGTGCTTTTTCATTGGCACAATATTACCGTAAATGAATTTGTGGTAATTTTCTGTTTTCATTTTTTCTTTTGGGGATAGGGATATACGTGTAATTCTATATCTTTGTATAAACTAAACTTATCCTATGAATGCACGTATCCGAATAATTCCCTGGGTGATGCTTGTGGTGGGCTTCATTTTACTTTCTGCAGGAGTCGCCGAATTGTATCCCTTATGCAGGGCCGCCCGGAATTGCCATCATACAGTGGGAATTGTACAGAGAGTTGAAACCAAGAAGATTTATCGCCATCGTAAACTCAGATACGACACGGAGATGACTGTTATTTATTCCACGGAAAAATACGGGGACTTATCTGTAACCAGAACCATTCACTGGCCTTTTACAAGGAAGGGAGACGAAATTTCGGTATGGTATCATCCTGAACGTCCAAGAGAGGTTTATCTGCCTGTTTCGGAAGGAGTGTTCGGGGGAGGCCTTGCCGTAATAGGAGCGCTGTGTATTTATGGCGGATGTTTTTTCCGAAAACTATTAAAAACAACATAAATGATGACTAACCAATCTAAATGAAAGTTTTATGAAGAACAGAGTGTTTTTGAAAGCAATTGTGTGCCTGATGTGTGCAGTATCGTCCGTACCGGCCATGGCGCAGTTTAATTTGAAGAAAGCGATTAGCGGGGCCGTGAAAGCCACTCAAGCTGTGACGTTGACCGATGAGCAGATGAGTGAATACGTAAAAGAGTATATCACTTGGATGGATGCCAACAATCAGGTTTGCGCAGATGATAATGAATATACCATTCGCCTGAAGAAGTTGACCGAAGGATTAGGAGACGCAGACGGTATCCCTTTGAACTTTAAGGTGTATTATGTGACGGATGTCAATGCGTTTGCTTGTGCTGACGGTAGCGTACGCGTCTTCTCTTCTTTGATGGACATTATGAGCGATGAAGAGCTATTGGGCGTGATAGGGCATGAAATCGGTCATGTGGCTCATCGGGATTCTAAAAAAGGTTTCCGTACGGCATTACTTACTTCGGCATTGAAAGACGGTATTTCTTCTCAGGGTGGAAAGGCTGCTACGTTGACCGATTCACAGTTGGGCGACTTGACAGAGGCGCTGGTGAATGCCCGCTATTCTCAGAAGCAGGAGTGTGCAGCAGATGATTACGGCTATGAGTTTCTGAAAAAAGCAGGGAAGAATCCCTGGGCCATGGCGCTTTCATTCCAGAAATTGAAATCCTTGCAGGAACAGAGTGGTGGCTCATCTTCCAGTAAATTGAATCAGTTGTTCTCTACGCATCCAGATCTCGACTTAAGAATCAAGCGTATGGAAGAACGTGCTACCAGTGAGGGCATTGAAAAACCGGCAGAAAAGACTGCGGAATAAAAATTTTAATTAGACAGAATAGATGAAGAGGTCGAAACACATTGAGTTCGGCCTCTTTTTTTGTGGATGTATGAATAGCTTTTCTGTACGGATAAAATAAAAATCCCCATAACTCATAGAGTTACAGGGATTTATTATCTTGATAAAGTATAGATTACTTATTCAAAGCAGTAGCAACGTCAACTGCACAAGCTACTGTACAACCTACCATCGGGTTGTTACCGATACCCAGGAATCCCATCATTTCTACGTGAGCAGGAACTGATGAAGAACCAGCGAACTGAGCATCTGAGTGCATACGACCCATAGTATCTGTCATACCGTAAGAAGCAGGACCAGCAGCCATGTTATCCGGGTGAAGTGTACGACCTGTACCACCACCTGAAGCTACTGAGAAGTAAGGCTTACCTGCAAGAACACGTTCTTTCTTGTAAGTACCTGCAACCGGGTGCTGGAAACGAGTCGGGTTAGTAGAGTTACCTGTAATAGATACGTCTACACCTTCTTTCCACATGATAGCTACACCTTCACGAACGTCGTCAGCTCCGTAGCATTTTACTTTTGCACGAGGACCGTCTGAGTAAGCGATTTCTTTCACAACTTTCAGTTCGCCAGTGTAGTAGTCAAACTGAGTCTGAACGTATGTAAATCCGTTGATACGAGAGATGATCTGTGCAGCGTCTTTACCCAGACCGTTCAAGATACAACGCAAAGGTTCTTTACGTACTTTGTCTGCTTTAGCAGCGATTTTGATAGCACCTTCAGCAGCAGCGAATGATTCGTGACCTGCCAAGAAAGCGAAACATTTAGTTTCTTCGCGCAGCAACATAGCAGCCAAGTTACCGTGACCCAAACCTACTTTACGGTCATCAGCAACTGAACCCGGGATACAGAATGACTGCAAACCGATACCGATTGCTTCAGCAGCTTCAGCAGCGTTTTTGCAACCTTTCTTAAGAGCGATAGCGCAACCTACTACGTAAGCCCATTTTGCATTTTCGAAGCAGATAGGCTGAGTTTCTTCACAAGTTTTATAAGGATCAAGACCATATTGTTCGCAGATAGCGTTAGCTTCTTCGATGTCTTTGATACCGTTAGCGTTCAAAGCAGCAAGAATCTGTTTGATACGACGGTCCTGGCTTTCAAATTTTACTTCTCTAATCATAATGTTCTTTCCTCCTTATATTATTCGTGACGTGGGTCAATATGTTTAACTGCACCTTGTTCTGCTGTGAAGCGTCCGTAAGTACCAGTTACTTTCTTCAAAGCTTCGTTTGCGTCAGTGCCTTTCTTGATCTCATCCATGAACTTGCCCAGGTGAACGAATTCGTATCCGCAGATTTCGTCGTTCTTGTCAAGAGCGATAGTTTTGATATAGCCTTCAGCCATTTCCAGGTAACGAGGACCTTTTGCCAAAGTACCGTACAGAGTACCTACCTGGCTACGCAGACCTTTACCCAAGTCTTCCAGACCAGCACCAATCATCAGACCGCCTTCAGAGAAAGCTGACTGAGTACGTCCGTACACAATCTGCAAGAACAATTCACGCATAGCTGTATTGATAGCGTCGCACACCAAGTCAGTGTTCAATGCTTCCAAGATGGTTTTTCCCGGCAGGATTTCAGATGCCATAGCAGCTGAGTGAGTCATACCAGAGCAACCGATTGTTTCAACCAATGCTTCCTGGATAACACCTTCTTTTACGTTCAGTGTCAACTTGCAGGCACCCTGCTGAGGAGCACACCAACCAATACCGTGAGTTAAACCAGAGATATCTTTAATTTCTTTTGATTTAACCCATTTTCCTTCTTCAGGAATTGGAGCTGGACCATGATTAGGTCCTTTTTTTACAACACACATGTGTTCAACTTCGTGTGAATAAGTCATATTCTTTACGTTTTATTGGTAATAAAAAATAGGTATTTCGTAAACCTTGAATTAGGAAATTTCTTCCTTAATCCATTCGCAAAGTTAGTCGTTTTATTTCGTTCTGCAACGGGGGAAACCAAACTTTTTGTTACATTTTAATGATATTTTTTTCGGTTTGGGTCGTTTTGCAAAGTCTGCTTGACAAAATGTTTTTTATCTTCTGAGAGAAACTTGTATCTTTGCCCTGAATACGGCGATATGCCCAGTGAAGGGTTTACATAAGAATAGGTAACAATTATTAGGTACAGAATGGAAATGAATCAGATTACGGTTTCGGATGCGGATTTGCGCAAAGGAGCGGAAGAAGGAATGGATGCTTTTTTGAAAGTATTTATTGATAAATACCTGGAAGTGACAGGAGGAAAGATTAATGCGGATACCATGCCGTTGCTGAACGGGTATCAGCATACATTGTTAGGCTATCATTTCTTTCGTGAGGAGGTGATGGAAGGAGGGTTCGTGCAGCTTATCCAGAATGGATACGGACCGTATATCTTTGATAATCCATTTGCCAAAGCGATGCGTATGTTTGGGGCAAAAGAGTTTTCTAAGTTGATTTACGAAGCAAAAAAGATTTACGATGCCCATCGCGCGGATTTGGAGAAGGAACGCACGGAAGAGGAATTCATGGCCATGTATGAGCAATACGAGGCTTTTGACGACTTGGAAGAACAATATATGGAAGAGGAAGAGCAGATTACCGCGCAGATAGCAACCTACGTAGACGAGCATCTGGATAGTTTTGCTCAGGTGCAACAGGCTTAAATGGTTTATTTGTGTTAAAATAATACGGCTCTCATGCAGTCTTTTTTTATTTACGTATTTATTTTGTGAATTTTAAATCTAAAAACTGATTATAAACTAAAGATAAGAGTAGAATAGAGTATGAAAAAACAAAAATTGGCAGTCGTTTTTGCTGCATTATTAACAATGGTGGGGTTTAGTTCTTGTTTGAACTCTGAAGATGATGGTATAACAGAAATTGTTGATTACGCAGAAGTTAGTACAAGTTCTTTTGGTAGTGTTTCTTTTAATTCAATGTATGGTTGGGTCTGTGTGCCTGATAAATCTTTGACAACTACTCCAGAATCTCAATTGGCTTATATTGCTTATCGATATGAAGATGCAGATTTGCAGTCTATTACGAGTGGTACTTCTGATTCTAAAAATCTGTCTGTAACCTTGTTGCAGGATCCTGTTTATTTGAAAAGATTGGATTGTTCAACTACAACTTTGCCGGAAGAAACAAAGACAGTATCTATTTATTCATTGGGAGAGAGAGATGCGCTTGTGTGGGGAAATAATAAGTATTTAATTTTGGCACCTACTATTTTTTTGAAGAAGGGGACAACGAGTGAAAATCTCTCAACTGAGTTGCTGAACCATCGTTTGACTCTTTATTATTTATCTGCTGAAGGTGATGAAGATGCTAATACGTTAAAACTATATTTGCGCTATGAAATTTCTGGCATTGGAGAATCTTCAACTGAAGAAACAGATGATAAAGAGAGCTGGGCAAGTGACTATAATATCCAGTACACCAGGTTGTCTTATGTGAATTTGCAGCCTATAATTTCAATGTATAAATCTACACATAACGGAAGCGATCCGGAAAAAGTAACAGTAGAATATGAGTATAATAATAGTGCTTCATCTATTCCAACAATAGCAAAGAAGCAAACGAAAACTGTTACTTATAGCTTGTATACAGAAACTTCTTCTAATAATTAATAAGGAGTATTTCTATCAGAAAAGCTGCATTGTAAAGTTCTTTAGGTAAGGCTTTGCGATGCAGTTTTTGTTTCTGAGAACGCCCTTGCATTCTTTTCAAAACGCCTTTGCGTTTAATTTAAAACGTCAAAGAGTTTTGATTAAAACGCAAGGGCGTTTTAGTTGAAACACAAAGGCGTTTGGTTTCAAGCGTAAGTGCGTTTTTTGAAGGTGTCAAAACCTTTCATAAAAAGCGGCTTTTTTCATTTCGTTTTGCGCTATTTTTCAAGGGGATTTGGTTTTTAGGAATACCGAATTTTAAATAGCTTGAAAAGATACCTCCCTCTTTCCTTAATCTCATACTTTTTTGTAAATTTGCAATTCGTTTCATCGCATAATGAAAAGAATTGGGAATGAATTATAAAGAATTGTTCAATAAAATGGCTTTTTTGCTTTCTTCTCCCAGTCGTTTTTGGGAAAAAGAAGCTACGGAAGGGCAGGGAAGCCGGATGATGTCGGAGTACGTTTATCCGCTTATCGGATTGTGCGGACTGTCGGAATTTATAGGTACGTTTATCGGGCGTGACGTCAGCACGGAGTTTTTTCAGTGGGCTTTGACTCGCTGTTGTGCCATTGCGGTATCGTTGTTTGGTGGTTTTTTTGTCGCAACTTATCTGCTGGATAAAATCAGCTGGAACTTGTTCAACAAGTATATTCCAAAGGAAACTCTCCAAGTGTTTGTGGGTTATTCCATGACGGTACTGTTTGTGCTCGATATTGTAAATGGACTGATTTCCATTGAGATACTTCACTGGATTCTTCAGCTCTATACGGTGCTCGTGGTGTTTGAAGGCGCACGACGCTTTTTGGAAATACCGGAAAACAAGTTGACTTCCTATACGGTTGTCGCCTCCATTCTGATACTGGTTTCTCCGGTGATGATAGAATTTGTGTTTAATAAATTGTCTGTAATTTTGAATTGATGAGACCTGTTTCAAATAATATTAATATCAAGAACAAGCGGGCGTCGTTCGATTATGAATTTATCGATACGTACACGGCCGGAATTGTGCTGACCGGAACGGAAATCAAGTCCATCCGGCAGGGAAAGGCCAGTTTGGTAGATACTTTCTGTTTCTTTTCCCGTGGAGAACTGTGGGTAAAGAATATGCACATTGCGGAGTATTTTTATGGCTCTTATAACAATCATACGGCTCGCCGTGACCGTAAGTTGCTGCTGACAAAGAAAGAATTGCGCAAGTTGCAGCGTACTTCTGATGAACCTGGCTTTACAATTGTGCCTACCCGCATGTATATTAATGAGCGGGGACTGGCCAAGGTGGTCATTGCATTGGCCAAGGGTAAGAAACAGTATGACAAACGTCAGACGTTGAAGGAAAAAGAAGACAGACGGATGATGGACCGTATGTTCAAACGCTAAATTAAATAAGGTGCACGAAAACTATGCAGACAAAGACGATACAACAACTGATACGGGAGCGTATCCTGGTGCTCGATGGAGCCATGGGTACGATGATACAGCAATATAATCTTTCGGAAGCAGATTTCCGTGGAGAACGTTTTAAGGATATTCCCGGGCAATTGAAAGGGAATAATGACTTGCTGTGTCTTACTCGTCCGGAAGTAATAGAAGATATTCATCGGAAATACCTTGTGGCAGGTGCCGATATTATTGAAACCAATAGCTTTAATGCCACTTCGGTGTCAATGGCCGACTATCATGTGCAGGCTTATTGTCGGGAAATCAATCTTGCGGCAGCACGTCTGGCACGTCGGATGGCCGATGAGTTTACTGCATTGACTCCGGAAAAGCCGCGCTTCGTGGCGGGTTCCGTGGGGCCTACCAACAAGACTTGCTCCATGAGTCCGGACGTAAACAACCCGGCTTTTCGCGCGCTGACTTTCGATGAATTGCAAGCAGCTTATTGTGAGCAGATGGAAGCCTTGCTGGAAGGGGGAGTGGATGCCCTGCTGATTGAGACTATTTTTGATACACTGAATGCCAAGGCGGCTATTCGGGCGGCTGATTTGTCGATGGAAAAGACCGGACGTAAGGTACCTTTGATGCTGTCGGTTACCGTGTCAGACATTGCCGGACGTACGTTATCGGGACAGACGTTAGATGCCTTTTTGGCTTCGGTGGAACATGCTGACTTGTTCTCTGTCGGGTTGAACTGCTCATTTGGTGCCCGTCAGTTGAAACCTTTCCTGGAGCAGCTTGCTTCACGTGCGCCTTATTATATCAGTGCTTATCCGAATGCCGGATTGCCGAATTCGCTGGGACAATATGACCAGACTCCCGAAGATATGGCTGCTGAAGTGAAGGAGTATATCGAAGAAGGGCTGGTAAATATTATCGGAGGATGCTGCGGTACGACGGAACAATACATTGCCAAGTATCAGGATTTGATACAAGGCGTACAGCCCCGTGTGCCTGTGAAGAAGCATGCGCATTTGTGGTTGTCGGGATTGGAGTTGCTTGAAGTTTCTCCGGAAATCAATTTCGTCAATGTAGGTGAACGCTGTAACGTGGCAGGTTCACGTAAGTTTTTGCGACTCATTAATGAGAAGAAATATGATGAGGCTTTGTCGATAGCCCGTAAGCAGGTGGAAGACGGCGCTTTGGTCATCGACGTGAATATGGACGATGGCTTGCTGGATGCCGTACAAGAGATGACTACCTTCCTGAATCTGGTAGCTTCTGAACCGGAAATAGCCCGTGTGCCCATTATGATTGACTCTTCCAAGTGGGAAGTGATACGTGCCGGACTGAAATGTGTGCAGGGAAAATGTATCGTCAACTCTATCTCCTTGAAGGAAGGAGAAGAGGTCTTTATGGCACATGCCCGTGAGGTGAAACAGCTTGGAGCAGCGGTCATCGTCATGGCTTTTGACGAGAAGGGACAAGCCGATACGTACAGTCGCAAGATTGAGGTATGCGAACGGGCATATCGCATTCTGGTAGATAAGGTAGGATTTGCTCCTGAAGATATTATTTTCGATCCTAATGTACTGGCCGTGGCTACGGGTATCGAAGAACATAATAACTATGCGGTCGATTTCATTCAGGCTACCGGATGGATACGCAAGAATCTGCCGGGGGCTCATGTCAGTGGAGGGGTGAGCAACTTGTCGTTCTCTTTCCGTGGCAACAACTACATTCGTGAGGCCATGCATGCCGTATTCTTGTATCATGCCATTCAGCAGGGAATGGATATGGGAATTGTCAATCCGGCTACGTCTGTATTGTACACGGATATTCCGCAGGATATTCTGGAACGGATTGAGGATGTCGTGCTGAACCGTCGGCCGGATGCCGCAGAGCGTTTGATTGAAACGGCGGAACGACTGAAACAGGAGAAAGAAGGTACTGCTTCTCAAGAAGGAAATGCATCGGTACAACTGCTGTGGCGGAATAATACTACGGTGGAAGAACGGTTGCAATATGCACTGGTGAAGGGACTTTCGGATTATCTGGAGGAAGACTTGCAGGAGGCGCTTTCACGTTACCCGAATGCAGTGAGCATCATCGAAGGACCGCTGATGGCAGGTATGAACCATGTAGGAGACTTGTTTGGTTCGGGAAAGATGTTCTTGCCGCAGGTGGTGAAAACTGCTCGAACCATGAAAAAGGCGGTAGCTATTCTTCAGCCTTATATTGAGGCCGAAAAGGAAGAAGATGCCCGCAGTGCCGGAAAGGTGCTGGTAGCTACGGTGAAGGGCGACGTGCACGACATTGGAAAGAACATTGTGTCGGTGGTTATGGCATGCAACAACTATGAAATTATAGACTTGGGTGTGATGGTGCCTGCCGAGAAGATTGTAGAAACGGCTATCCGTGAAAAGGTGGACATCGTAGGACTGAGTGGACTGATTACTCCTTCGCTGGAAGAAATGGTGCATGTGGTGACTGAACTTCAGCGGGCCGGACTGGATATTCCGGTGATGATTGGCGGGGCCACCACTTCGAAATTGCATACGGCACTGAAGATTGCTCCGGTGTATCACGCCCCGGTGGTATACATGAAGGATGCTTCACAAAATGCGCTGGTGGCTGCCAAGCTGCTGAATCGTGAGCAGCGTCCGGCTTTTGTGGAAGCTTTGAATGAAGAATATCAGGCTTTGCGTGAAAAGAATCGTCAGAAAACAGTACAGACGGTTTCACTTGCGGAAGCTCAAAAGAATAAACTGAACCTTTGGGATTAATTATTTACTCATCGTATTATGAATGTACAGATAGAAGAAGGCTGGAAAAAAGCACTGGCGCCGGAGTTTGAAAAAGATTATTTTGTCCGGTTGACCGATTTTGTCCGTCAGGAGTATCAGCAGACTACGGTATATCCTCCCGGAAGATTGATTTTCAATGCATTCAACCTTTGTCCTTTTGATAAGGTGAAAGTGGTGATTATCGGGCAGGACCCGTATCATGGACCGGGGCAGGCGCATGGATTGTGTTTTTCGGTGAACGATGGGGTGGCGTTTCCTCCTTCTTTGCAGAATATATTCAAGGAAATTCATGATGATTTAGGTATGCCGATTCCTGCCAGTGGCAACCTGACTCGCTGGGCCGAGCAGGGTGTGCTGTTGCTGAACGCTACCTTGACGGTGCGTGCCCATCAGGCTGGTTCACATCAGCGCAGAGGTTGGGAAGAGTTTACGGATGCCGCTATCCGTGTGCTGGCGGAGCAGAAAGAACATTTGGTGTTTATCTTGTGGGGTTCTTATGCACAGAAGAAAGGAGCGTTTATTGACCGCAACAAGCATTTGGTATTGACTTCCGTTCACCCGTCTCCTTTGTCGGCTTATAATGGTTTCTTTGGAAACAAGCATTTCAGTCGCACCAATGAATACCTGGTGGCTCATGGAGAGACTCCTATTAACTGGTAAGAAACAACAAATCAATAAATACACAAAAAGAAATCCCCTTGCTCCGTTTGTACGGGTGGAGCAAGGGGATTGTTATTTTATATGATGATCTATGTGTTTGTCAGATAAGTTGCATACCCAGTCGTGCGCATTCCTCACGCATGTCTTCCGGCCAAATGCTGGCCTGGATTTCTCCGATATGTGCCTTCTTCAGATAAAGCATACACAAGCGTGACTGTCCGATACCTCCTCCAATGGTCAGAGGGAGTGTGTCGTTTAGCAGGCGCTGGTGGAAATACAGTTTGGTGCGTTCTTCTTTTCCGGCTAATTCCAGTTGCTTGAGCATGGCAGCCTTGTCCACACGGATACCCATGGAAGAAATTTCCAGTGCGCGTTGCAGCACTTCGTTCCATACTAGTAAGTCACCGTTCAAGCCGGGAAGTCCTGTTTTAGGGTCTACAGTGGTATAGTCGTCATAGTCTGGCGCACGCAAGTCATGCGGTTGTCCGTTACTCAGCTTGTTTCCGATTCCGATAATGAAAACAGCTCCAAAGCGTTCTGTAATCAGGTTTTCACGTTCCTTGGCTGTCTTGTCAGGATACATTTGCAGCAAGTCTTCCGAATGAATGAAGTGTACATCGTGCGGCAGGAAGGACTTGATTTGCGGATACATTTCACAAATCATGTATTCTGTGCGGCGCATGGCAGCATAGATACGGGTTACGATGCTTTTCAGGAAGTCTACTGTACGCTGTTCCGGAGTAATCACTCGCTCCCAGTCCCACTGGTCTACATAAAGAGAATGTATGTTGCCCAACTCTTCATCGGCACGTATAGCATTCATATCGGTATAAATTCCGTAGCCCGGCTCAATCTGATAGTCAGCCAGAGTGACACGTTTCCATTTAGCCAGTGAGTGAACGACTTCTGCCTGCTGGTCTCCCAAGTCTTTGATGGGGAAGCTGACAGGGCGTTCCGTACCGCTCAAGTCGTCGTTGATTCCCATTCCTTTCAAAACGAACAAAGGAGCGGTAACACGGCGTAAACGAAGTTCGGACGAGAGGTTCTGCTGGAAAAACTCTTTAATCTGTCTCTTATACACATCTCCGAGCCCACGAGACCGGAGCCTATCTCGT
>ENA-OYXH01000002-OYXH01000002.1-human-gut-metagenome-genome-assembly--contig:-NODE-2-length-144604-cov-9.629939_pt1 | contig 144604 bp, 82 predicted proteins | sample MGYA00244844_ERZ653420 | MGnify/ENA primary metagenome ERZ653420 (study PRJEB26926, sample SAMN06164998) | human gut metagenome | biome: ENVO:00009003; feature: ENVO:2100002; material: ENVO:00002003... | reverse complement strand
TACAAAAACCACAGTGTGGGATACATATTTCACACTGTGGGATACAAATCCCGCAGTGTGAAACAGAGAATAGATAAAGGGATTCTCGGAAATATAGAAGGGGTATTTTATTTTCATATTATGCGTCATGCAGTAAGTGTTTTTTTTTGTATGGTTGTTATATATGAAAACAGATATGACGAACATAAAAAATATACAGCGATGAGAACGATTTTTGTATTACTTGGGTTGCTGGCGGCATCTGTAACGGTGAAGGCACAGACATTGACCTCGCCCGACGGAAACTTCAAGATGCAGTTTCATCTATCAGACGAAGGCAAACCAGTCTATTCGTTGATATACAAAGAAAAAGAAGTGATAAAAGAAAGCAAAATGGGCTTTCAGATAAGTCCTTCGATTGCCTTTGACCGTAACTTCAGCATAGTAGAAACAAAGATAGATAGTTGCGATACGGTCTGGAAAACAGTGTGGGGGCAGAACAGCGAGATTAGAGACCATCACAAAGAGTTGTGGGTGGCACTGAAACAAGAAAAATCCGGCAGACTTTTGAATATCCGCTTCCGGTTATTTAATGACGGACTGGGATTCCGTTATGAATTCCCTGTGCAAAGTAATTTGCGTCATTTTACCCTAAAAGAAGAATTGACAGAATTTCAGTTAGCTGGCAATCATAAAGCTTTCTGGATTCCGGCTGACTACGATACCAATGAGTTTCAGATAACTACTTCCCGCCTTTCGGAAGTACCTCTTTTAATTGATGAAGCCCGTAATGAGCCTTTGGCTTGTAAATCACCGACTCCGAATCTAGCTGTGCAGACTCCGTTGATGATGAAGTCTGACAATGGACTGTATATTAATATTCATGAGGCTGCACTGGTAAATTATCCGGCTATGCATTTGAACCTGGATGCAGAAACTTATCTTATGAGTGCACATTTGACGCCCGATAAGAATGGGAACAAGGGATACATTCAGACTGGAAGTGTGACGCCGTGGCGTACGATTATTGTGAGCGACGATGCCCGCGATATTCTGGCTTCCAACCTGATTCTGAATTTGAATGAGCCTTGTAAAATCGAGGATACTTCATGGATAAAGCCTACTAAATACGTTGGTGTATGGTGGGAATATTTCACGGGTGGAGGTTCTACATGGGCCTATACCGACACGCAGGATGTCGTGATTGGACAGACTGACTACAAGAAGTTGAAACCTAACGGACATCATGGAGCCAATACCGCTCATGTGAAAGAATACATCGATTTTGCCGCTAACAACGGATTCGATGCCGTACTGGTGGAAGGATGGAATGAAGGATGGGAAGATAACTATGCGTATGCCAAAGAATTTATTTATAGCTTTACTACTCCTTATCCAGATTTTGACGTGAAGGAGTTACAGGCGTATGCGGCTTCCAAAGGGGTAAAGATTATCATGCACCATGAAACCACCTCGTCTGTGGCAGATTATGAGCGTCAGATGGATGATGCGTTCCGTTTCATGAAAGATAACGGATACGATGCGGTGAAAACCGGATATGTAGGCCCGATTATTCCACGTAGTGAGCATCACGACGGACAGTGGATGGTGAACCACTACAACCGTGTGGCAGAAAAGGCGGCCCAGTATAAGATTATGGTCAATTCGCACGAAGCGGTTCGCCCAACCGGTTTATGTCGTACTTATCCTAACTGGATTGCACAGGAGTCGGCACGAGGAACAGAGTTTGAATCATTCAACGGCATTCGTCCGGACCACCAGACCATACTTCCGTTTACCCGTCTGATGGGAGGACCGATGGACTACACCCCGGGTATTTTTGAAGGCGATTTGTCAGTGTATGGCAGTAACAAGGCAAAGCTGGGTACTACATTAGTAAAACAATTAGCTTTGTATGTCACGATGTACAGTCCGCTTCAGATGGCTGCCGATTTGTATCAGAATTATGAGAAATATCCGGATGCGTTTCAGTTTATTAAGGACGTGGCAGTAGACTGGGAGCATACCTATATATTAGAGGCAGAACCGGGAGATTACATCACGATTGCCCGTAAGGCTAAAGGGAAAAATGAATGGTATATAGGAGGCATTACGGATGAAAACAGCCGTGAAGCCCTTATCGACTTCAGCTTTCTGCCGAAAGGTAAGAAATATCAAGCCGTTATCTATGCAGACGGGAAAAAAGCCGACTGGCGGACAAATCCGAAGGAATATGTAATAGAAACACGGACAGTAAGTCATAAGACTAAACTCAGACAAAAGCTGGCACCCAGTGGTGGGGTAGCCATCAGTATAAAGGAATTATAGGTAGAAGATTGTTTTCAGGAAAATAAAGGTAGCTCTTTGATAGAATTGTCGGCATAATTATAAAGAACAGGTATTAGTGGATGACTTTGCATAAAAGTTGTTGAAATAGATTTTAAAATTTATCTTTGTGATAAATACCAAATCTGATCACTTATGTCTGTAAATAATTTTGAAACAATATATTATGGCTTGTTTAAACAGCATTATTCTGCATTGTTGTTTTATGCAACCCGTCTGGTAGGTGAGGATGATGCGGAAGATATTGTTCAGGATGTATTTGTTGAATTGTGGAACAATAAAAGCAAGATTGATTTTGATGACCACATCAAATCTTTTTTATATAAGTCTGTTTATACAAGGTCCATCAATTTTCTGAAGCATAAATCGGTAGTGGATAGTTATACTTCGGAGGAAAAAGAATTTTTTGCCCAGAAGATTGCCTATTACAATTATGAAAACTCTGAGGTAATGGCACGGTTGGAGAATATGGAGTTGAAGAAGGAAATTCTATCTGCCATCAATGACTTACCGGATCAGAGCCGGAAAGTTTTTAAAATGAGCTATCTCTACGAGATGAAGAATAAGGAAATTGCTGACATACTTGGTATTTCCCTGAGAACAGTAGAAGCCCATATGTACAAAGCATTGAAGATACTGCGTGTAAAGCTCAGTCATCTGCTTTTATTATTAATTTGTTTTTTTAGGTGTGTATGAATAAAATTAGTGATGATATTATATGGAGGTATCTTCAGGGAACTGCGACTACTGAAGACATGAAGGCACTGAATGAGTATATCAGTGCTTCGCCCGAAAACAAAAAGTATTTGTTTTCCATAGAGGAGTTGTATCATCTGGGAAAGTGGAAATACGACGAAGAAGATAAAATAAACGCAGCCATGCAACGACTGAAATCGGTTGTACAGCCTGTTGAGATGTCTGTGCTTTCGGAAAAGAAGGAGAAAAAACAGATGAAGCACCTCTTTTTGTGGACCCGATATGCAGCGGCCGTGCTTGTGCTGGTGCTTATAGGATGGCTGTCTTTTAAGGGGTTGACAAGCGAGGATATGATAAGGGTTTACGCAGACAATAAGATAAGAAAGATTGAGCTAGCAGACGGGACAAAAGTTTGGTTGAATAAGGGAAGCGTGTTTGAATATCCGGAAAACTTTGCAGGCGATAACCGAAAAGTCAGACTGAATGGGGAAGCTTATTTTGAAGTCGCTCGTCAGACTGGAAAGCATAAGTTTACGGTAGAGAGCAAATTGATGACCGTGGTAGTGCATGGTACGATTTTCAATATGAAGAGTTATGACCAAGCTACCGTCGCAGAAACTTCTCTTATTGAAGGAGAGGTGCTTGTGGAGTCGGGTGATGATGATTCGAAAATTATTTTGCTCCCCGGACAGAAAGCCATTGTGGAAGAGAGCAGCCATAAGATGGTTGTCAAAGAGACCAATTCGCTTATGGATGGGATTTGGCGGAATAACATGGTTCCTTTCCAGAATGCAACGATTCAAGATATTGCCAAGGTGCTGGAAGATTTATATCATGTCAAGATTGAGGTCCGTAAGGATATAGACTTGACACATACCTATTCAGGCATGATAGAGAAAAAAGAAAAGCTTGAGGATGTGATGAAGACCCTACAGAATAGCATTCCGATAAGATACAAGATAGAGAGTGATAAGGTTTTGATTGAACCCATGGAGTAAAATCCGATTCGGCAAACACGCATTTATGAGGTGTTTGCCGATTTTTTTATATTTCCCGAAAAAAATAATGAATTTGAGTAAGTGTTTTACATAGGGTGGCTGTTATATATGTACTATTGGAAATTGTAGTAATAATTTAAAATAACAAGATTATGTTTAACCTTAAAAAGAATTTATTTTTAGAAGGGAAAATGCAATCCTTATGTTCGGGAAAATATCTCAGGACATTGGTTTTTTTAGGCTTGTCGGCAGCTCCTTTTCAGTGGGTTTCGGCGCAGTTTAATCTTTCACTGACTAATCCTAATTTAGGGAGTGTAATTAAAGAAATCCAGGCTCAGTCGGATTATCAGTTTTTCTATGACGATAAGCTTGCTTCTGTCCAACTTGAATCTCTGAATGTGACAGATTCTTCTTTGCAGGAAGTACTGAGCAAGGCTTTGAGTGGGAAAAATATTTCCTATAAAATAGACGATAAAGTCGTTTATCTGTCTATGGAAAATTCCACGGTAAAGAAGTCACCTGCACAGAGTGCTGCAAAGAAGACGATTACCGGACGTATAGTAGATGCGACAGGTGAACCATTGATTGGTGTGACTATCATGGAAAAAGGAACTACCAATGGTAGCATTACCGATTACGATGGAAATTATACTGTGAACGTACCGGGGAATGCGGTGCTTCAGTTCTCTTATATTGGCTATAAGAGTGTCGAGATGAAGGTAGAAGGCAAAGAGGTGATTGACCTGACTATGCATGAAGATACGGAGGTATTGGATGAGGTCGTCGTTACCGCTTTGGGTATCAAGCGTGAGAAAAAAATGCTGGGATACGCTGTACAGGAATTGAAGAGTGATGAATTGAACAAAACGGGTGACCCTTCTGTAACAAGTGCTTTGCAAGGTAAGGTAGCCGGTCTGTCAATGAATACTTCATCTACCGGTTTGGGAGGTTCTACCAAGATTACTATCCGTGGTAACTCTTCATTGAGCGACAATAACCAACCGTTGTGGATTGTGGATGGAGTACCGTTCAGTGACAACAGCACTTCTGATGCTTCCTTCTATGGTGGTGTAGACCGTGGTGGTGCTTCGTTAGACATCAATCCGGATGATATTGAGAGTATTTCTGTGTTGAAAGGTCCGAATGCGGCAGCTCTTTATGGTAGCCGTGCCGGTAATGGTGTTATCTTGGTAACTACAAAGAAAGGTTCTAAAAAAGATGGTTTTGGTATCCGTTATAGTGGTAACTTTACTTGGACGAATGTAGCTGAAACGCTTGACATGCAAAGACGTTATGGGCAGGGACATATTAATACAAATCCAGAAGATGGTCCTGTAGGAGCTATCTATTCAAATGAAGATGGTTCAAGCTGGGGACCTGTTCTGAATGGAGATTTGAAAGAAGCATGGAATGGTGAAACTTATCCGTATCTGGCTTACGGGGATAAGTTGAAAGACTACTTTGAAACCGGTTTCTCTCAGACTCACAATGTTTCTATTCAGAACGGTACAGAAACTTCTCATTACCGTGCATCATTCGGCCAGTCAAGCAATAAAGGTGTGTTCCCGAACGAAGAATTAAGCCGTACGAACATTGACTTGAATGCCGGTACGGAACTTAACAAGTATCTTTCAATGGACGGTAAGATTTCATTATCTCGTACAAAAGCTACCGATCGTCCGGAATATGGTAATTATGGTGCCATTAACCAGTTGATGGGTATTCCTAATAATATCCGTTTGGATGACTTGAAACAATATTCAGATGAAGATCATGTACATGTAAACTGGCATGGTCCGTCAGCTGGTGTACGTAACCCGTACTATGTATTACATCAACGCCATAATTCAGATGAACGTTGGCGTGCATTCGGTTATTACAATGCAAAAATCAACTTTACTGACTGGTTGCATTTCTCTGCTAAATATGCGTTCGACTATTATCGTACTCGTATTGAAAGTACGAATGCCGGTGATGGTATCAATAATGAAACTTCAGTATCAGCTATCACTAATGATGAAATGAACCGCAGTGAAGAAAACTTCTTCGAATCAAATGCGGAATTCATGTTGATAGGTGACAAGCAAATTACCGATAACTTCCGTTTAGGTTTCAATGTGGGTTCAAACTTCATGTACCAGCGTTATGAAACATTGGGGGCTGCTGTAGGTAATATGGTTGATAAGAGTTCCTGGATGTTGAATGCAGCTAACCAGATTAACTCAGTAAATGAAGATGGTTACAAACGTGCCATGAACTCAGTATTTGGTTCTGCACAGTTGGCTTGGAAGGAATATTTGTCATTGGATTTGACTGCACGTAATGACTGGTCTTCTACATTGCCTAAGCAGAATAATTCATTCTTCTATCCGTCTGCCAACTTGAGCTTTGTAATCTCTGACTTCGTTCGCTCTTTGGATAAAACATTACCAGACTGGATGACATTTGCTAAATTGCGTTTGTCTGCTGCTCAGGTTGGTAAGGATACTGACCCGTATCAGTTGTATAACACTTATTCATTCAAATATGATAAAGGTGTGCTGACTCCAAGTAAAGATAATGTGAAGATGAACGACCAGCTGAAGCCGGAAATCGCTACTTCTTATGAAGTGGGTCTGGACATGAAATTCTTGAACAACCGTTTGGGCTTCGACTTCACTTATTATTACAGCAAGACTAAAAACCAGATTATGAAAGTACCTGCTGCTGCTCCATGGTCAGGTGGTCAATGGGTAAATGCCGGTTTGATTTCAAATCAGGGTGTTGAATTGATGTTGTATTCTACTATCGTGGATACAAAAGACTTTACGTTCGATTTGAATGTAAACATGGCTCATAACGTATCTATGGTGAAGGAACTGGCTCCAAATCAGGGAGTAAGTTATATGTTCTTTAATGGTGATGGAAACTTCCCGATTAAAGTAGGTGCACGTGAAGGCGAAAAATTAGGTGAAATTTATGCAGGAACACTTTATAAGCGTGATGAAAACGGTAATATCTTGATTAATAAAGAGAACGGTTTGCCGTTGACCACTACTGAGGAAAGTGATCGTGTGGCCAACCCGATTGGAAATATTCAGCCGAAACTTACAATGTCTGTGTCTCCTACTTTCACGTATAAAGGCGTTACATTGTCTGCCATGTTTGATATGAAGTTTGGTGGTGATATCTTCTCTTATTCAGAAATGGTTGCTACTGGTAGTGGTTTGGCAGCACGTACTGCTAACCGTGGAGAGGAAGATGGATATATGATGGTATTCCCGGGTGTTTATGAAGATGGTACACCTAATACTACTAAGATTTCTGCTTCTCAGTATTATGGTTCATTGTTGCCTGAAGACTTCTTGTATGATGCTTCATTCATTAAATTGAAAGAATTGTCATTGGGTTACTCATTCCCGTCAAAATTGCTGAAGAAAACTCCGTTGACTGCATTGAACGTTTCATTTGTAGCACGTAACTTGTGTTATCTGTTGAAACACACTCCGGGTACAAGCCCTGAAGGTGGTTACGATACAACGATGTTCTCTCAAGCTATCGACTATGCGGCTTTGCCATATACTCGTACATTTGGTTTATCAGTTAGTTTAGGTTTCTAATCTTAAATAAAATAGTAATTTATGAAGTTCAATATATATAAATCTGTTGCTATGTGCTCTCTGTTGGCACTGGCAGGCTGTCACGATTTTGAGGAGTTAAATACCGACCCGTATGCTCCTATTTATGACCCGACAGTAGCAAATGTTTCTCCGGACGGCATTGACATTGACTATGAATTGTCTGAAAGTGCATTGAAAAGTATTAAAGGTATGGAAGGGGCTATTGGAGTAACATTGGCCAACTTCCTTTACGAAGGTGCATATAACGATTATCAGACGACAACCAACTTAACTCATGATATTTATGCTGGGTATTGGGGTAACAACGTGAGTGGATTTGTAACCTCATCTCCTACCTATTCTTATGCAGATGGATGGTCTGGTGGTCGCTGGAAACACTTCTATGATGATCGTACTATTGGTGAGTATGCTCAGATTATAAAGACTTGTCACTTCTGTGATCCTGAATATTATCATACACTGTATTATGTAACTCGTATCTATTATGCATATTTATTGTCTATGCAAACAGATACATACGGTGATATTCCTATTAAGTATTACGTAAAAGGTGCTATGCCTCCTGAAGAAAATGTAGAATACACTTCACAAGAGTCTGTATACAAAGATTTCATTTTCCCGATTTTGGATCAGGCAATCACCGCATTGCATGAAGAAAACATTCCGGGTTCGCAATATACTATCAAGAGCGAGGATGACAAATGCTTTGGAGGCGATATTGATAAATGGCGTCGTTTTGCCAATACACTTCGTTTGCGCTTAGCTTTGCGTGTTTCTAATGCAGATCCGGGTTTAGCAAAAGAACAGGCTAAATTGGCATTAACTGATCCTGCTGGTTTGATGAAAAGCAATGATGATAATTTGAAGCAGACCCCTAAACGGCAATATCTTGCAGGCGGTAATGAAAATATCTATGCATTGTTATTTGGCTGGGGAGCAAACGTAGTGCTTACCAAAGAGATGGAATGGGCATACAAAAATCAATCTTTTGTAGGTGGAGTTCTTCCGACAGATCAGTCTACATGGGAAATAAAGGATTCTGATAAGGATGCAACCATGAAGTTCAATAAGGATGAAGCTCAATGTATTCTTGACCCGCGTTGTGAAATCTTGTGGTTCCGCCCGACAGAATTTGATAAATTAAATGTTGCTAATCCGGAAGAATCAAATAAAGACTTTACAGGTGTACGTAATGGAGAGCCGAGTCTTGGACAAAGCTATACTACTAGCTACTCACCGAATCGTTGCAGTACGACTTCAGACGTAATGAATCCTCAAATCTGGTGGAATTATGCGCGTGAGATTGTATGGATGGGATATGCTGAAAGTTTGTTCTTAAAGGCAGAAGCTTATTTGCGTTGGTCTGATTTGAGTGATGGAACATCTGTTCAAGCTTTGTATAAAGCTGGGGTTAAAGCTTCTATGGATTATTACGGTATTGATACCAACAAAGCGGACAACTATATAAATGGTTTGGTAGCTTTGAATAGCTGGAAATCAGACCGTGAATGGCAGTTGGAACAGATTATCACTCAGAAATGGATTGCCGTATTCCCGAATGGAAATGAAGGGTGGGCCGAATTACGTCGTACTGACTATCCGCGTTACGCATTACTTCCAAAGGGTGGTAATAACTCAGGTAATCAAGTTGACAACAACAAGTTGATTAAACGTATCAGTTATCCGGATAGTGAAGCTCGAAATACCTTGAAGCCAAATTATACACAAGGTGATCGCGTTTGGTGGGATGTAGCCGATACAATGGATGACAGCGGCAAATGGCATACGCCGAACAACTTCAGATAATGACCTTTAATAAATGAGTAAAGAAAGCCGTTTTAGCCTATTGGTGTTGGTTTTAAATACATTATATGGCTAAAACGGCTTTTTTAATCATTATTTTTCTTAACTTTAGTCACTGCGGGGTTGCAGTATCTTTTAGCTATTATAATAACATGAAAAATTCACTTTGGGCTTTTATTGGTTTGGCTGGTCTTACATGGGCTTGTTCTACGCCTGTTACTCCTGTGGAAGAAGATTTGACGCAGTATGTGAATCCTTTCATTGGGACGGACTTTACTGGAAATACTTATCCGGGTGCACAAGTGCCTTTTGGCATGGTTCAACTAAGCCCGGACAACGGACTTCCGGGATGGGACAGAATCGCAGGTTATTATTATCCGGACAGTACCATTGCCGGGTTTAGCCATACGCATCTTTCAGGAACAGGAGCAGGCGATTTGTACGATATTTCTTTTATGCCAGTGACCTTGCCATACGTAGAGGCAGAAGCTCCTCTAGGGGTACATTCCAAGTTTTCACATGAGAAGGAAAGTGCATCAGCAGGCTATTATCAGGTCTTTTTGGATGATTATGGAATCAATGTGGAACTGACGGCGACGGAGCGTTGCGGAATTCAACGCTATACTTTCCCGGAAGCAAAGTCGGCCATTATCCTGAACCTGAAAAAGGCAATGAACTGGGATACCACTCAAGATAGTTATGTGGAAGTAGTAGACTCTGTGACTATCCGTGGATACCGCTTTTCGGACGGATGGGCCAGAAAGCAAAAAGTATTCTTCCAAACTCGTTTCTCTGTTCCTTTTGAGAATGTACAAATGGATACGACTCCTATTCTAAAGGACAATCTTCCTATGGGTACTGCATACATTGCCCGGTTTGATTTCTCGACGAAAAAGGATGAGCAGATAATTGTTTCCACTGCTATTTCGGGAGTGAGTATGGAAGGGGCAGCCAAGAACCTGCAGGCAGAAGTTCCTGAAAACGATTTTGACAAGTATCGGTTGCTGGCTAAGGAAACATGGAATAAGGAATTGTCGAAGATAAAGGTAGAGTCGGAGGACAAGGATGACAAGACCGTGTTCTATACCGCACTTTATCACAGTATGCTGGCTCCTACCATTTATTCGGATGTAGACGGACAATATTACGGACCGGATCAGAAGGTACATCAGGCAGAGAATTGGACCAATTACAGTACGTTCTCTCTTTGGGATACGTTCCGTGCATCACATCCGCTGTTTACTTATACGCAGCCGGAACGGACCAATGATATGATTAAGTCATTCTTGGCATTTTATGAGCAGAATGGTCGTTTGCCGGTATGGAACTTCTATGGAAGTGAAACAGACATGATGATTGGTTACCACGCAGTGCCAGTTATTGTGGATGCGTATTTGAAGGGTATCGGTGATTTTGATGCCGAAAAGGCATTGGAAGCTTGTGTAGCTACGGCGAATATTGATGAGTACAGAGGTATTGGCTTTTATAAGCAAAAGGGATATATCCCTTACAATGTCACAGATGAATATAATTTCGAGAACTGGTCGTTGTCAAGAACACTGGAATATGCGTTCGATGATTTTTGTATAGCTGAAATGGCTGCCAAGATGGGACGGAAGGACATTGCGGATACGTTCTATGCTCGTTCGCAGAATTACCGGAATGTGTACAATCCGGCTACTTCTTTTATGCAGCCCAAAGATGATAAAGGTAATTTTATCAAGGATTTCCATGCCGAGGAATATACGCCGCATATTTGTGAAAGCAATGCATGGCATTATTTCTGGTCTGTACAGCATGATGTGGATGGTCTTATTAGTCTGGTGGGAGGAAAAGAACGCTTTAGCGAGAAGCTTGACAGCATGTTTACGTATCACCCGACGGACGACCACGAATTGCCTATCTTTAGTACAGGCATGATTGGACAGTATGCACACGGAAATGAGCCGAGCCATCATGTGGCCTATCTGTATAATAAAGTCAATCAGCCTTGGAAAACGCAGCAATATGTGTCGCAGATTATGGATGAACTGTATCTGAACACCCCGGCTGGTTTGTGTGGAAATGAGGATTGCGGACAGATGTCGGCATGGTATGTGTTTAGTGCCATGGGCTTTTATCCTGTAAATCCTGTTTCAGGTGAATATGAAATTGGAAAGCCGAAATTTAAAAAGGTTGAATTGCAGCTGGCAAATGGTAAAGTATTTACTGTGGTTGCAAAGAACCTTGATAAGGAAAATAGGTACATACGTGCTGTGAAATTGAACGGTAAGGATTATCATCAGAGTTTTATTACGCATGGGCAGATTCTGTCGGGTGCAACATTGGAGCTGGAGATGTGTAATGAGTCTGGACATATATGGTATTAATTGAAAATCTTAAACTTGGAATTCGTTATGAAGAAATTAGCATTGTTAATTATGATAATGTGCTTTGCCCTTCACGGTAAGGCCACCAATTATGCAGATTATATAAATCCGCTGATTGGTACTCAGTCGACTTATGAGTTTTCTTCCGGAAATACGTATCCGGCTATTGCACGTCCGTGGGGTATGAACTTCTGGACACCTCAGACCGGGAAGATGGGAGATGGATGGCAGTATATGTATACTGCGACTAAAATCAGAGGGTTTAAGCAGACACATCAGCCCAGCCCGTGGATTAATGACTACGGTCAGTTTTCTATTATGCCGGTGGTAGGAGAGCCGATGTTTGATGAAAACAAACGTGCCAGCTGGTTCTCACATAAAGGTGAAGAAGCAAAGGCATATTATTATAAGGTGTATTTGGCAGAACATGATGTAGTGACAGAACTGGTTCCGACTGAACGGGCTGCTCTGTTCCGTTTTACTTTTCCTGAGAATGAGCATTCTTACGTAGTGATTGATGCGTTTGACAAGGGTTCTTATGTGAAGATTGATGCGGCAAATAACCGTATCATCGGTTATTCTACCAAAAACAGCGGTGGTGTGCCTGATAACTTCAAGAACTATTTTGTAATTGAATTTGACAAGCCTTTTACATACAAGGCTACGGTGGCCGACAGCTGTATCTCTGTAGGCAAAGCTGAACAGGAGGCAAATCATGCAGGAGCTATTATCGGTTTCGCTACTCGAAAAGGAGAAAAAGTACACGCCAGAGTGGCTTCTTCTTTCATCAGTCAGGCACAGGCTTTAGAAAATCTGAAGGAGTTGGGCAATGACAGCTTTGATGTGTTGGTAGAAAAAGGTAAAACAGCCTGGAATGAAGCGTTGGGCAGAATAGAGGTAGAAGGTGGTAACCTTGACCAGTATCGTATGTTCTATTCTTGTTTGTACCGTTCGCTGTTGTTCCCTCGCAAATTTTATGAGATAGATGCCAACGGACAGGTAGTGCATTACAGTCCTTACAACGGACAGGTACTTCCGGGATACATGTACACGGATACGGGTTTTTGGGATACATTCAGATGTCTTTTCCCCTTGTTGAATTTAGCTTATCCGTCAGTTAATAAAGAGATACAGGAAGGTCTTGTCAATACTTACAAAGAAAGTGGATTCTTCCCTGAATGGGCCAGCCCCGGACATCGCGGATGTATGGTGGGCAACAATTCTGCTTCCGTGTTAGTTGATGCTTATATGAAAGGTGTAAAAGTGGACGACCTGAAGACATTGTATGAAGGATTGCTTCATGGAACAAAAAACGTGCATCCGGAGGTATCTTCTACCGGACGTTTGGGATATGAATATTATAATAAATTAGGTTACGTGCCTTGTGATGTGAAGATACATGAGAATGCAGCCCGTACACTGGAATATGCGTATGATGACTGGTGCATCTATAAACTTGCTAAAGAATTGAAGCGTCCGAAAAAGGAAATCAAGCTTTTTGCAGAGCGTGCCATGAACTATAAGAATCTGTTTGATTCGGAAACCAAACTGATGAGAGGCAAAAAGGAAAACGGTGAATTCATGAAGCCTTTCTCTCCGTTGAAATGGGGTGATGCCTTCACAGAAGGAAACAGCTGGCACTACACTTGGTCGGTATTCCATGACCCTCAGGGACTGATTGACTTGATGGGAGGAGACAAGGCCTTTGTGTCTATGCTTGATTCTGTCTTCTCTGTACCGCCTGTATTCGATGACAGCTATTATGGTTTTGTAATCCATGAGATTCGTGAGATGACCGTGATGAATATGGGTAACTATGCACATGGAAACCAGCCTATTCAGCACATGATTTATTTGTACAATTATGCCAAACAGCCGTGGAAAGCGCAGTACTGGTTGCGCCAGGTGATGAATAAGATGTACACACCGACTCCGGATGGATATTGTGGTGACGAGGATAATGGACAGACTTCTGCATGGTATGTATTTACAGCTTTAGGATTCTATCCGGTATGTCCGGGAAGCAATGAATATGTGGTAGGTGCTCCTTTGTTTAAGAAAGCAACTATTCATCTGGAAAATGGAAAGGATGTAACGATTGAAGCTCCGTTGAACAGTGAGGAGAATTTGTACATTAAAGAGATGAAATTGAATGGGAAATCTTATACTCATAACTATTTTTCACATGAAGATTTGATGAATGGAGCGAAAATACAAATAGAAATGAGTAACTTGCCGAACGAAAACAGAGGTATAGCTGCAGAAGATGCTCCTTACTCGTTTTCAGTGGATGAGAAATAAGAACCTTCATATATTAAATTTAAAACCATGAATAAGAAATCATTATTGTTTGTTCCGGTTTTGTCTTTGTGTCTGGCTTCTTGTGGAAGTAGCCAGAAAGGGCAGGAGATGGAAGATTTGACACAGTTTGTAGACCCTCGTATCGGTACTGGCGGACATGGACATGTGTTTTATGGAGCCAATGTGCCTTACGGATTTATTCAGCTGGGTCCGACAAGCATTCCTCAGTCATGGGACTGGGTATCGGGTTATCATGTATCAGACTCTACGGTGATAGGATTTCCGCATACGCATCTGAGCGGCACCGGCATAGGCGACTTGCATGACATCAATGTAATGCCGGTAGTAGGAGAAGTGACCTATTCAAGAGGAGATGCTTCATCGTATGAAACCGGTCTGTGGTCTTACTCAGACCGTTCGAAAGAAGTTGTGACTCCGGGTTACTATCGTACTCACCTGTCAAGATACAATGTGGATGTAGAATTGACAGCTACCAAGCGTGTCGGCTTCCATAAATATACCTTCCTGGGAAATGAAAGTCCGGCCATTGTATTTGATATGGTAAACGGTGGCTGCTGGGATAAAACTACAGAAGCCGTGATACGGGTAGTAAACGATAGTACGGTGAGCGGTTATCGCTATTCAAAGGGATGGGCTGACGACCAGCGTGTATTTTTCCGTGCAGAATTCTCACGTAAGTTTGATAATGTAGAATTTATTGTCAACGATTCTGTAAAGGAAGGTGACATGGCAAAAGGTGCACAGCTGTTTGCCAGAGTTAATTTCGCTGCGGGAAATCAGGAACCGGTGTATATGAAGGTAGCATTGTCTCCGACTTCAGAAGAAGGTGCACAACTGAATATGCAGACAGAACTGAGTGGTTGGGACTTTGAGAAGACGATTGCAGATGCTAAGGCTGCTTGGAATAAGGAATTGAATAAGGTAAAAGTGTATACCACAGATGAGGCTTCAAAGAAAATTTTCTATACAAGTCTGTATCACACTTTGTTTGCTCCGTCTGAATTCTGTGATGTGAACGGTGATTATTATGGAGCCGATAAACAGATGCACAAAGGAGAAGGTTTTGTAAATTACACTACATTCTCACTGTGGGATACCTATCGTGCGGCACAGCCGTTGATGACAATTCTGCATCCTGAAAAGATGAGTGATATCATTAATACCATGCTTCACATCCATCAGCAGCAAGGAAAGCTTCCGGTATGGCATCTGATGGGGTGTGAAACCAACTGTATGGTAGGTAATCCGGGGGTACCGGTGGTGGCAGATGCCATTTTGAAGGACATTAAAGGATTTGATACAGAATTGGCCTTCAAGGCACTGAAAGAATCTTCTATGTTGCCTGAACGTGGAATGGAACATCGTATTGAATACGGATTCATTCCGGCAGACAAGATGACGGAAGCTATTGCCTACGATATGGAATATGCTATTGCAGACTGGGCAGTGGCACAGGCAGCTCAGAAGCTTGGCAAGCAGGAAGATTATGAATATTTCCTGAAACGTAGCAAGTCATATAAGAATTATTTTGATGCTTCTACGGGATTCATGAGAGGAAAGATGCTCGACGGCTCTTGGCGTACTCCGTTTAGTCCTTATGCATCTTCTCACAGAGAAGACGACTATTGTGAAGGAAATGCATGGCAGTACACATGGCTGGTACCTCACGATGTAGAAGGATTGGTGGAATGTTTCGGTAGTAAAGAAGCATTTGTGAACAAACTGGATTCTTTATTCCTGGCAAACGGTGATATGGGAGAAGCTTCTTCTCCGGATATTAGCGGATTGATTGGCCAGTATGCGCATGGTAACGAACCGAGTCATCATACAGTTTACCTATACACACTTGTAGGTCAGCCTTGGAAGACGGCCGACAGAATCAAGGAGATTCTGCATACAATGTATACAGACCAGCCGGATGGTTTGTCAGGTAATGAGGATGTAGGACAGATGTCGGCTTGGTATATCCTTTCTTCTTTCGGATTCTATCAGGTAGAACCTGCCGGTGGCAAGTTCGTATTTGGTTATCCGAACTTAGATAAGGTAGAGATAACCGTTCCTGCTGGCAAATTCGTTATAGAACGTGAAAACAAAGGCCAGCAGAACAATTACATACAAGGTATTGTCCTTAATGGAACTGAATATAAGAAACCCTGGATTGAATATGCTGATATTATGAAGGGTGGCGAATTGAAGTTCCTGATGGGAGATGAGCCGGTAGTGTGGTATTAAAATAAAATGTAAGTCTGACTATATATTGGGAACCCGTCATCGAGTTTATAGCTTGGTGGCGGGCTTTCTTTTTTTAAGAAAATAAAATTCATAAAGGAGTTAGGAAGAAATATGAAAATTTCTTCCTAACTTTCGCCTCGGAAATAATTAACCTTAAAAAGGAAAGATGGAAAAAACTCTTACTAAAGCAATCAAAACTATTTGCTGTTCGTTGACGGGAGTGCTGACGATTAGCGGAACTCCTCAACAGGTGTATGCAGAAAATGCATCCTTGCCTTATTGGAAGGATATTCAGACTGTATCGGTAAACCGGGAGGCACCGAGGTCGGCTTTTATGACTTATGCTGACAAGAATCAGGCCTTGACTGGAAAATATGAAAACAGCCCTTATTATGAGTTGTTGAATGGTACGTGGAAATTTTATTATACGGACTCGTATCTGAACCTGCCTGCAGACATTACTTCTCCGGAAGTGAGCACAGAAGGATGGCACGATATTAAGGTGCCGGGAAACTGGGAAGTGCAAGGATTCGGTACGGCTATTTATACGAATCACGGATATGAGTTTCAACCTCGTAACCCTCAGCCTCCCTTGTTGCCGGAGAAGAATCCAGTGGGAGTGTACCGGCGTGATATTACCGTACCTTCAGAATGGAACGGCCGTGATATTTACCTCCATATTGCCGGAGCAAAATCAGGATGCTATGTGTATCTGAACGGAAAAGAAGTGGGTTATAATGAGGATTCTAAGAATCCGGCTGAGTACCTGATAAATGATTATTTGAAGGAAGGCAATAATGTATTGACATTAAAAATCTTCCGTTGGAGTACAGGCTCTTATCTGGAATGTCAGGATTTTTGGCGTATCAGTGGTATAGAACGTGACGTATTCCTTTATTCACAGCCGAAAGCTTCAGTACAGGATTTCCGGATTGTGTCTACTTTGGATGATTCGTACCGTAACGGTATTTTCCGTTTGGATATGGAACTGAAGAATCATCGTACCAATACGGCTGGGTTGAGTATTGGATATGAGTTGCTCGATAATAACGGAAAGGTAGTAGCCAATGGTGAAGAAACCGTAGACGTAGTTGCTGGTAAAGAAGGTACCGTATCATTCAGCAAGGAACTGTCGGACGTAAAAACCTGGACTTCAGAAGCTCCTAACTTGTATAAACTATTGATGACTGTTAAGGAAAATGGAAAGGTAACTGAAGTGATTCCTTACCATGTAGGATTCCGTCGTATTGAAATCAAAGAAATAGACCAAAAGGGTACCAATGGAAAGAATTACCATGTGTTGTTTATCAACGGACAGCCTTTAAAACTGAAGGGTGTAAATATTCATGAACATAATCCGTTGACAGGACACTATGTAGATGAGGCTTTGATGCGTAAGGACTTGGAGCTGATGAAACGGAACAATATCAATACGGTACGTTTGTGTCATTATCCGCAAGACCGTCGTTTTTATGAACTCTGTGATGAATATGGTATTTACGTGTACGATGAGGCGAACATTGAAAGTCACGGAATGTATTATGATTTGCGTAAGGGGGGAACCTTGGGAAATAATCCGGAATGGTTGAAACCGCATCTTTACCGTGTGGAGAATATGTTTGAACGGAATAAGAACTATCCTTCGGTTACATTCTGGTCGTTAGGTAATGAGGCTGGAAACGGTTACAACTTTTATGAAGCTTATTTGTGGGTAAAGCAGGCTGACAAGGGACTGATGGAGCGTCCGGTAAATTATGAACGTGCACAGTGGGAATGGAACTCTGACATGTACGTGCCGCAGTACCCCAGCGCATCCTGGCTGGAATCAATAGGCCGGTTAGGAAGTGACCGTCCGGTAGTGCCTTCAGAATATGCACATGCCATGGGTAACTCTACCGGAGGCTTGTGGGACCAGTGGAAGGCTATCTATCAGTATCCTAATTTGCAGGGAGGATATATCTGGGACTGGGTAGACCAGGGTATTTTAGTGAAGGATGAAAACGGAAGAGAGTATTGGGCATACGGAGGTGATTTCGGAACCAACATGCCGAGTGACGGTAATTTCTGTTGTAATGGCATCGTGAACCCGGACCGCAATCCTCATCCGGCCATGAGCGAAGTGAAATATGCGCACCAGAATGTGGCTTTTGAAGCTACAGACTTGGCAAACGGTAAGTTTAATGTACTGAACCGCTTTTATTTCACGAACCTGAAAAAATATATGATTTCGTATGAGGTGAAGGAAAATGATAAGGTGGTGCGTCGTGGCAAGGTTTCACTGGATGTGGCTCCTCAGGAAAAGAAAGAGTTGGCGGTGAATGTTAGTGGATTGAAAGCTAAAGTGGGTACGGAATATTTTGTGAATTTTTCAGTAACTACGTTAGAATCTGAACCGCTTGTACCGAAAGGATATGAGATAGCGCACGAACAGTTCCGCTTGCCGATAGACCCTGCTTCACGTTCATTCTCGGCACAGGGTCCCGCTTTGCAGTGCAGTGAAAATGGCAACTTGTTGAGTGTGCAGTCTTCGCGCGTAGCTTTTGTATTTGACAAATCGACTGGTTTGGTTACTTCTTATAAAGTGAAGGGAACAGAATATTTCCATGAGGGATTTGGTATACAGCCTAACTTCTGGCGTGCTCCGAATGACAATGACTATGGAAGCCAGATGCCGAAGCGCCTGCAAATCTGGAAGCAGTCCAGCAAGAATTTCAATGTGGTGGATGCGTCATTGGCTATGGATGGAAAAGATGCGGTACTGAAAGTCAGCTATCTGTTGGCTGCAGGTAATCTGTATATTGCTACCTATCGTATTCATCCTTCAGGAGTCGTGAAAGCAAATTATACATTTACTTCTACGGAAATGGAAGCTGCGAAGACAGAAGCTTCGGAAGCTACACTGATGGCTACGTTCACTCCTGGAAACGAAGCTATCCGCAAGGAAAGTTCTAAGCTGGTAGTACCGCGTATCGGTGTTCGTTTCCGCTTGCCAGCCGAAATGGAACAGGTGACTTATTTTGGTCGCGGACCGGAAGAGAATTATTGCGACCGGAATAATGGTACATTGGTAGGTGAGTATCAAGCGACCGCTGAACAAATGTATTTCCCTTATGTTCGTCCACAAGAAAACGGACATCATACTGATACACGTTGGTTGATGCTGAAAAAGAAAAATGGCAAAGGACTGGCTGTATATGCGGATGGTACATTGGAATTTAACTCACTCCGTAATTCTATAGAAGATTTTGATGGAGAGGAGGCTACTCATCGTGATTACCAGTGGGGGAATCGTGATGCAGAAGAGTTGAAACATGATGTAAGTACCGCTAAGAATATCAAGCCTCGTCATACACATATCAATGATATTACTCCTCGTGACTTCGTGGAAGTGTGCTTGGATATGCGACAGATGGGTGTAGGAGGTTTTGATAGCTGGGGAGCTGTGCCAGATCCTCAATATCTGATTCCTGCTAATAAGGAATATCAATGGGGATTTACGATTGTACCGATGTAAATGATAAAAGCATAAAATAAAAATTCCGGGCTTGAAAAGACTTGTTTTCAGGCCCGGAATTTTTTTGTTCAGATAAGGACATAAAAAAAGGAGTTCCGCTGAACTCCAACCTTTTGTTAACCTTAAATCTAATACTATGAAAAACACGATGCAAAGGTACGGACTTTCTGGAATTATGCAAGTTTTGTGTGCGTTTACACGTGTTTTATAACATAATTTGAAGTTTTGACCGTGTTTGAAAGACTTATTAATAAAACTACAATAGCAATAAGAATCGTTCTTTAAAGTACATTCATCTAAAAGTCATGTGTTTTACATGGTTCTGTAATATGTTTTTTTGTTCTTTGCTACAGAATTAATCAGGACTTTGTATGGAATTAAGTGTTAGGGAACGTCAGAAGGCATTGACGGTTACACTGGCTATGCTATGTATAGCATGTGCTTGTTTGTTTTATCTGGGATATAGATTGTGCATGTATTATTAGTAGAGTGAAAAAAGGTGCGTCTGGATGATTTCGGACGCACCTTTTTTGCAATAAAAGCCGATGAGTTATTTGCTTTCTTTCTTAAACTTGTAGACAGCAAATGTCATGGCACCTATTTCGGTATTGAGCGTATTTCCTTCAATTGAAATGCTACTTTCTTTAGGAGTGATGAGGTTCGGATTGTCGAGCGTATTTTCGGCATCCGGGTTTTCTGTATGCAATGTGATGCATTTTCCGTCTCCTAAAGTTACAGACCTCTTCAGACCTTTAAATTCCAGGCTGATAGGCTGTGCCTTTTCTGACACGTTGGCTACTTTGACAATGTAAGTCTGTGTGTTTTCATCCCATACAGCACTGGCGAAAAGTCCATTCTGGCCTTCCTGACCACTAACCGGTTTTTTATCCATAGTCAGAGGAACTACATTTGTTCCGGTATTGTGACCGTAAAGTGACTGTACATACCAGCTGCAGGTGCGTACAGAACGGAGGTTGTCAAACCAGATTAAGTCTGGGCGCCACTGCCAGCCTTCTACGTGAGCCAACAGCGGAGCATAAGTAGCCATGTGTACTACATCTGCGTTTCTTTCTACTCCAGTCAGGAACGCAGCTTCAAGTAAAGAAGCGTGGAAGTGGTTCCATTTCTTTCCTTTTCCGTGGCAAGCATATTCTCCTGCAAATACTTTCGGGCCTTTACGGTCGTAATTGTCGTAACGGTTTCCTGATTTCAAGAACCAGTCTTCCGGACGATAGAAGTGTTCGTCTACCAGGTCCACTTTCAGTTTCTTCATTTCCGGCCACAAGTAATCGAAGTCTTTTCCTTCAGAATTCGGACCAGATGAACCGATAATCTTGATTTCAGGATGTGCTTTGCGGAGAGCTTCTACGAATAACTTCAAGCGTTCAGGATATTCAGGTCCCCACTGTTCGTTTCCGATTCCGATGAACTTCATGTTGAAAGGAGCCGGATGTCCCATATCAGCACGGAGTTTTCCCCATTTGGTATCAGTACCTCCATTAGCAAACTCAATCAGGTCGAGTGCATCCTGAATGTAGCTGTCGAGGTCGCATACTTGTACATGTGCTTTCGGGTCATCGTTCTGATACTGGCAGGCAAGTCCGCAGTTCAGTACAGGAAGTGGTTCTGCTCCCATGTCTTCTGACAGAAGGAACAATTCATAGAATCCCATGCCATAAGTCTGGAAGTAATCAGGGAAGAAACGATGCGGGAAAGTATAATGCCATCTGTTTTCATTGAGCGGACGGTTTTCTACCGGGCCTACAGAGTTTTTCCAGTTGTAACGGGTTGCCAGGTCTGTACCTTCCACGATACATCCTCCGGGGAAACGGAATACTCCCGGTTTGGTGTCGGCCAATGCCTGTACCAGGTCCTTTCTCAATCCGTTTTCACGTCCTTTCCAAGTATCTACAGGGAATAAAGAAACATGTTCCAGGTCTACGGTGCCCGGTGAATCGAGGAATATTCTCAAATGAGCTTTTGCTTCTGTCTGGGCCGGTGTGAGGATAACTTCATATTTTTTCCAGTCTTTTGAGTTAATTGCCAGGTCTTGTGAAGTGATGACCTGAGTTTCTCCCATAGACGCATTGTTGATAAGTTCTACGCGTATTTTCTGGTTTTCTCCTCTTGCCCATACGGTAAAACGATATTTTTCATTGGCTTTGAGTCCGATACCGAAGAATCCTTCGTTTTCAATACCTGTGCGTTTGTGTGCATGTCCGGGGTTTGCCAGGCGTACATAATGTGGGTTGCGTTCAAACGGACCATCATTTTGCAGAGTTACATTTCCAAAAATGTCCCATCCCATAAAACTTTGAGGGAACTCGAATGAACGGTTTTTGATTAATTCAGCATAAAGTCCCCCGTCTGCTCCATAGTTGATGTCTTCGAAGAAATGTCCGTACATGGTAGGTTGAATTTCTGCTCCAATTTTGTTGGCTTGGATAACCATCTGGTTGACATTCTGTGCGTGCAAGCTGAGCCCTGCTGTTAGTGCAAGCGCAGAAAGAAAGGTTAAGTGTTTGTTCATGGTTTTATTATTAAATTAATGTGATACAAATTTATAAATAAACACGAGAAATTCATGGGAAAACAGTGAAATATCTGTCTTTATGAAATTTAGGCATAAAATTAGGAGCAATCATTTTTCCTGAGGTGGACAAATTTTTCTATTGGGTGGACATTTGTCTTTTGAGTGGATTTTTATCCTCTTTTTCAGAAAAAGACTCGAAAAACGGTTTACCTTTGTGTAAAACAGAATAATTTCTATGAAAAGAAACAGCTTACTTCTATACTTGCTTCTTGTTTTTTGCTTATGTTGCCCGAATGGGCTACTCTATGCGGTACAAAACTCTTCTCGTTTCTCGTTGGCTTCTATTACGATAAACGATGGACTGCCTTATAATTTTGTAGATGATATCATCAAATCCAGTGACGGCTATTTGTGGGTGGCTACGTATGGAGGAGGAGTAGCTCGTTATGATGGCAATGAGTTTGTGGTTTTTAGTGCCAGCACAACGGATAAAAAAAGACTGTTGCGAAGTAATTTTGTGGAGAAATTGGCGGAGGATGCTTTTCATCGTATTTGGATGGCAGGAGAAGCAGGTATAGAACTCCTTTCTACAGATAACTTGCAGTTATTGCCTGCAGAGTCTTTACAGTCGGCGGAAATGGCTAAGTTGATGAAGCAACCGGTGAGTTTCTTGATGACTGCCAAATCTGGTAATTTATGGTTTTGTAGCCGCGGACAGATTTATAAGGTAATATTTAATAGCACAGGTGCCGTGAAAAAGGTTATCCGGATTTCGAACATTCCAATACATGAACGTGGCTGCGTTTTGTATGAAATTGACGGATATATCTGGTTTTTTCACCAGGGAAAAATGTGCCGGATTAGCGAGAGCGTGGAAAAAAGTCAGGAGCCACAGCCCGTATCTGTTTCTTTGAATATTTCTTCTTTTGAATCGGTATTTTGTATTTATCATTGTCAGAACAATGTGTGGATTGGTACAAGTAATGGATTGTATAGTTATGATTTGACTACGGATACCAGTGTGCATTATGTACATAATGCACAAAATTCTTCTTCCTTATCGCAGAATTATGTGACATCCATTACTTCTACACGAGATGATCAGGTGATAGTTGGTACGCTGTTAGGATTGAATGTGTTTAATGCTTCGACTTCTGATTTTACCCGTATCCAGGCAAGTGAGGGCATGGAGATGCACGGCTTGTCTTGTAATTTTATCAATACCCTTTATGCGGATGATGAAAATGATATTGTGTGGGTTGGGACTGAAATAGGAGGAATAAGCAAAATGTTTTCTTCTCGTTTGTCTGTAGTGAATTATTATCATCAACAGAATCTTTCAGGTAGTTTGTCACATAATCCGGTCAATTCGATAGTGGAAGATGAGTATCAGACACTTTGGGTAGGTACCGTAGAAGGGGGATTAAACTGCCGTTTGAAGGGGAGCGATTCTTTCTTGCATTATACCACTGAAACACCAGCCAGTTTGGCACATAATACTGTAAGTGTATTGATGTTAGGTGATGAGGACCGTTTGTATGTAGGTACCTGGGGCGGTGGACTTGGCTGGATTAATCGTAAACCATCTGCTTCTAAACGTTATATGCCCGTTCCGTTGAATGATCCTTTTGTGTCAAGTTTGGCTTTTGACCCTGTGACTCATTTACTTTGGATTGGCACAATGAATAATGTGTATGTATATAATCCGGCTGATGGAAGTATTTCAGAGCCTTTCTTGAATGAAAGTAAAGAAATTATCAATCAGAATGCATTAGGAATGTGTATTACTCGCGAACGGGAACTTTGGATTTCTTCTCCGTTTGGCCTTTTAAGAGTAAATCTTTCTGCATACGAAAAGGGACAATTGAAATACAAGAAGTATGTCTATCAATTGGACAGCCCTGATTCCGGACATCGGGAACGTATCACTTCTATTTTTCAGGCAAAAGATGGGACTATCTGGTTAGGAAGTAACGGAAATGGATTTTATAAAGCATTGGAAAAAGGAAATGATTACCAATTTCAAGCTTATACGAAGAATGATGGTTTGGTGAGCAATAGTGTACGAGGTATCTTGGAAGACTGGTACGGCAATATTTGGGTATCTACGGATAATGGTTTGTCATGCTTTAATGTGAAAGAAGAGTCATTTCGCAATTATAGTCAGATTGACGGTCTGATCTCTGATCAGTTTTATTGGAATGCCGGAGCTTTGTCGTTTGACAAGGAACGTTTGTTCTTTGGTAGTCAGAAAGGACTGACGGAGATACATCCGATGATTGAAGCTGAGCATCAGCGTAAGTTCCCCTTAGCTTTTACCCACTGTAGAGTGTTTGGACAGGAAGTCTTTCCTCAGTCTGGGGAAATAGCCATGCATGAAAGTGACAAGTCGTTATCAATAGAGTTTTCGGCACTTGATTATGCGTTAGAATCTCAGGCGCAATATTCATATCGTTTAAAAGGGTTTGATGACGCATGGGTAACTGTACCTTCCAATCGAAATAATGCGACTTATACCAATCTATATCCAGGAAAATATGTTTTCCAGCTTCGATATGCTCCTGATGGCAAACACTGGCTTGCGCATACAGAGGAATTGGTTATCGTAGTACGTCCTTATTTCTATAAGACCCCCTGGTTCCTACTTTCTGTCTTGTTTATTATCCTGTTTGGTGGTTATCGTATCCTGAGGTGGCGTTATCAGGCTATGAAGCGTCAGCAAGATTTATTGCATCAGATGGTAGAAGAACGTACTTCTGAGTTAGAGGAGCAAAAGAAACTGCTTTCCAATCAGACGCATGAGCTTTCGGAACAGAATCAGTTACTGAAAGATCAGAATGAGAAAATCACTACGCAAAAGAATCAGATTTTAGAGATGTCGCGTAAGGTAGAAGAGCTGACCATTGACAAACTGGCATTTTTTACCAATATTATACATGAATTCCGGACTCCATTGACGTTGATTGTCGGTCCTATCGAACGCGCTTTGAAATTGAGCTATAATCCACAGGTAATAGAACAGTTGCATCTGGTAGAGCGTAATTCAAAATATCTTCTTTCGCTGGTTAATCAGTTGATGGATTTCCGGAAAGTGGAGGAAGGGCGTATCAAAATTGCCACTAATTATGGGAATCTGAGAGAATTTATGGCCGAGATTGTGCCACCTTTTGCAGATTATGCGAAGAATCGTGGCATTGACCTTCAGCTGTATCTTCACCTTGCCGATCCGATTCTGATGTTCGATGAGGATGTGATGCGTAAGATTATGACAAATTTAATCAGTAATGCTCTGAAGTTTACTCCAAAGGGAGGGAAGGTAGGCATATATGTAGGAGTTATTGGCAAAGAAAATGAGAAGAAGCTGTTCATTAGTGTTCGTGATACGGGAAAAGGTATTCCTGAGAATGATATGGAGCGTATTTTCATGCAGTTCTATCAATCCGATAACCGAAGCCTTGAGTCGGTCAGTGGTCAGAGTGGTACCGGCATAGGTTTGTATTTATGCCGGAAGCTGATAGATATGTTAGACGGTAAGATTTATGCGAAGAATAATCCGGTGAAAGGAGCCTCATTCCGCATTCTCTTGCCAGCTTTATATGGTGAGACTCAATCCCAGCCGGATTCTTCTGAGATAGAAAAAGAAGATACCGTGATAGATGTACCTCGTAATGGGAAGATGGTTGTACTGGTAGTCGAAGACAATAAAGATATGCGCGATTATATCCGTTCTATCTTAGCTGAATATTATAATGTGTTGGAGGCCGCTCAGGGAGAAGAGGCCCTGAATATATTGCATTCTAATAATGTGGACTTTATTATTAGTGACCTGATGATGCCGGTTATGGATGGTATGGAATTATCTCGTCGTGTAAAGAATGATTTCTCCATATCTCATATTCCTTTCTTGATGTTGACAGCCAAAACTTCTGACGAAGCACGTTTGGAAAGTTATAAAATGGGTGCAGACGCATTCTTACTGAAACCTTTCGATGAGAACATGTTGTTGGCCCGTATTTCCAATATATTGGAGAATCGAAGACGTTTCCAACAAAAGTTCTCAATTGATATGAATACTGATTCGTTGGAGGTGGATGAGAATTCTGGCGATAAGAAGTTCCTGAACAAAGCAATGTCAGTTGTAAAAGAAAATTATAAGAATCCGGACTTTGAGGTGAGTGATTTTATAGAGGCGGTTGGCATCAGCAAGAGTTTGTTGAATAAAAAAATGCAGAGCCTGACAGGACAATCTGCCGGCCAGTTCATTCGTAATTATCGTTTGAATCTGGCTCGTGAACTTCTGCTGAAGAATAAGGTAACCCGTACAATGAATATTTCTGAGATTGCATACGAAGTCGGATTTAATGACCCGAAATATTTTACTCGTTGTTTTACAAAGCATTTTAATGTAACTCCGAGTAGTTTGTTAGAAGATTAATACTGAAATTTGGTATATAGTTGTTTATAAGTAAGTTAAATGTTTTTTCTCTTATTGGAGGATAAATGATTTTTTAGTGGAAAACACTTTTATCCACTCTTTTGAATCTTTTTATCTACCCTAAGATATTTAATAAACATTACATTTGCCTTACTAAATAAACTATAAAATTAAATAACCAAAAAAAATCAGTATTATGAGGACTAAATTTTTAGTTGCATTGTTCGCTGTTTTTTGTCTGTGGTCTTGTCAGGATTGGGGAGAGATGGATCCACCGGCAGGTAATCAGCAGAAGCCAACCTTAAAAGAACTGGCATCGTACACTTTTGACGATTTGGGATCAGATGTGTCTATTGGTGTTTATCAAGGAGGAAAAGCTCCGAAATTAGTTGTTGATAAACAATTGGAAGTGGTATTAGAATTGGATGGGGGATATGTGTCTTATTCTAATCCTTTGCAGTTTTATACATTGCAAGAGGCAGCTTCATTAACTGGCTGGGTGAAATTAAATGAGTCGGATGAAGATACCCCGATTTTTTGTTTTTCTGATGAGACGGGAAGCAAAAAATTGATGTTTACTGCAAATTCAGATTTGTATTATAATGAAGAAAAACTAAATACAAATTCTTTATTACTTACTGCTGGAGAGTGGCATTGGTTTTCAGTTGCTGTAAAACCTGATAGTTATGCTATTTATATAGATGGAGTTGCAATTGACGGAACGATAACGAATGATGAGTCTGTAGCAACGGTATCTCGTGCTGTAGCATCAGGAGAAGTTATGAGCTTTATGACTGAGGCTTCAAAATTATATTTTGGTTATGGCTCAAAAGAAAAGCCTGTAAAAATGTGGATTGATGAAGTGTCTGTTTATAAAAACTTGATAACAGATAAGGAAATAGCTAAACCAGAGTTGCCGGAAATTGGTGAAGGAGGTGATAGCGGTGATGGTGATAATCCAGGAAATGAGAATATTTATGTTTTGGGAGCGCCCGATTGTTCTACAGGTTGGTGGAGTGAGTTTTCACCTATTATGAAAGCTGATGGAGATTGTATTTTCCATCATCGTTTTGTGAATCATACGAATGGTGTTAGTGCTTGGAATAACTGGGTTTTAGGAATATCCAATGGTAAACTCCCTAATGAAGATGGTTATCAAGAATATGCTGTTGTTCGTGCTGATAATTGGGGCTGGTTGAATGGAGATGGTAATACTACTATTGAGCAGTCTGGTTATCCTTTGTCAAATACTTATGATTTAACAAATGGCTGGAACTTATTCTGTCAGGAAATGGAAGGTGCAGTTGTTGATTTAACTATTCAACGTAAAGGCTCTACCTTAACGATGAATGCAGACATTGTGACTAAGTCTAAATTGAATTGGACATATAGCTGGACATATGGTGCAATTCCTAATGGTGAATTAGGAGTCTTTTTAACAGTGGATGGCTCATATCTTGAAATAGATTTGGAAGAAGCTTATGTAGGAAATACTTACTCTCAAGGTTATAATGTGGTTGGCAGTCAGGATAATTCTACAGGATGGTGGGGGGCTCATTCTTCGAAAGTTTTAATGGAGGGTGATGGTAAGGTTGTATACCAACTTTATAACCATACAAGTAAAACAAATATCTGGAATAGTTATGTCTTTATCTTAACAACTGGAACACATCCTACAGAATCTGAATATAATGGTGCAACTGATGAATTATTGATTTTACGTGCCGATCCATATGGTTGGGGAGCAATCTATGATGAGGGAGCGATTACGGTTATTGATGGAATGGATGTAGAAAAAGCTGATGGAGCTTTAGTTACTGTTTCTTTTACTAGAAAAGGGACAGAGATAGCTTATAGTGCTTCTTTTGATTACAATGGTAAAACAATTACACCTTATACCTATATATCCTCTAATTTCCCTGATAATCAGGAGAAATGGGCTACATTTTTTACTGTAGATAACTGCTGGCTTGATATTATATCTGTAGTAACTTATCCGTTTATTGCTAACATTAAATAATAATATATGAAAGACATACAAACAAATCCAAAAATAACGGAGGAATATTTCCCTCGGTTATTTATGATCTTCTTTTGCATGTTGTGGACTCTGGGCCTTTTTGCCCAATCTACCAAAGAAGTAAAAGGAGTAGTAAAAGATCCAACAGGAGAAACTGTAATTGGAGCCAGTGTATTGGAAAAAGGAACCACTAATGGTACTATTACAGATTTTGATGGAAATTTTGTGCTGACTGTGTCAGAAAATGCAGTGCTTCAAATCAGTTATATCGGCTATCAGACACAGGAAATTAGTGTAAAAGGAAAGAAGAATTTAGTTGTAACTTTGAAAGAAGATACAGAAGTTCTGGAAGAAGTTGTAGTTGTTGGTTATGGTGCACAGAAAAAGGAGAGTGTAGTAGGTGCAATCTCTCAGGTGTCCTCAAAAGAATTATTAAAATCGCCTTCTGGAAACGTGTCTCAGGCTTTGGCTGGTAAGATTTCTGGTGTGATTACTTCTCAGACGTCTGGTGCTCCGGGTGCGGATGATGCACAAATCTACATTCGTGGTCGTGCCTCTTTTGCAGGAGACAATCAGCCCCTTATCTTAGTGGATGGCGTGGAACGCGAATTTTCACAGATTTCACCTGATGATATAGAGTCTATATCTGTGTTAAAGGATGCTTCAGCTACTGCTGTATATGGTGTACGTGGTGCAAATGGTGTTATGTTGATTACGACAAAACGAGGAAAGGATCAGAAACCAACCGTGAGTCTGACTGCTAACTGGCAGGTTCAGTCTCCGACTCGTAAAGACACCTATTTGGATTCTTATGATTCTGTTGTTTTATTGGAAGAAGCACGTGCCAATGATGGGCTGGGTTCTCAATATTCAGCTTATGATATTGAGATGTATAAAAAATCTCGTAATGGTCAGTTGTCGGGATTGGATGCCATGCTTTATCCGAATGTCGACTGGTATGATACAGTGCTTCGCAGTACAGCTCCTGCTCAACGTTATAATGTAAATGTACAAGGAGGAACAAAACGCGTTCGTTACTTTGCTTCCGCAGAATATTATAATCAGCAGGGTTTGTTTAAGAACTTTAGTACAGACCAGTATGGAAATAGTTCGAATTCAAGCTATCGCCGTTATGCTTTCCGTGGAAATCTGGACTTTTTGGTGACAGATGATTTGACGGTTTCTGTAAACTTTGGAACCCGCTTTGAGGAACGTCGTGGCCCGAACTCTGACGAACGTCTGGATGGTTCATATAGTGAAGTCTTTTATGAGTTGAATCATACTCCGGGATGGCTTTTCCCTGTAAGTTATAATATTGGTGAAGAAGGAGAAGCAAAACAGATTTTGTATGGTGGTAACTCTCAGAACCAGAATAATATTGTAGGTCGTTTGGCAGAAGCTGGATTTACACGTGCTACCAATACAATTAATGAAACAAACTTTATTGTGAATTATGATTTGCATAAGATTACTCCGGGACTTTCTGTAAAAGGTATGGCATCTTTTGATTATGATGCATATTACAACCGAAAATTTACAGCAGATTTTGCTACTTATGAATTGACAGACCGTAATAATTATAACTCTATTGACGGATACACCCAGTTTAACAATGATACGGAGTTGGCTTATGCTGGTAATGATCAGACTACGACCTATAAACTTTACATGGAGTTGCAGTTAAATTACGCTCGTAAGTTTGGAAAGCATGATGTAACCGCTATGATGTTGTATAACCAGAATGATTATCGTTATCAGGCTGACCTGGCTAAGCGCTATCAGGGATTAGTTGGTCGTGCGACTTATGGATATGATGATCGTTATCTGGCAGAAGTGAACTTTGGTTTCAATGGTTCTGAAAACTTCCGTAAGGGTAAACGATTTGGTTTCTTTCCTTCATTCTCTTTGGGATGGCGTATATCTAACGAAAAATTTATGCAGCCTGTTTCCAGCTGGTTGAACAATCTTAAATTGCGTGCATCTTATGGTGAAGTTGGTAATGATGTATATATGGTAAATGGCGTACAGCAACGTTTCTTGTATGAACCGGTATGGACACAATTGGCAAATGCATATCGTTTTGGTAGCAACCAAACGGTAACGGGTATTTACGAAAGTCAGTATCCTAACTATGATGTAACTTGGGAACGTGCGCGTAAATATAATGTAGGTTTGGAATTCGGTTTGTGGAATGGATTGTTAACTGGTAATTTTGATTATTTCTATGAGAGCCGTACAGATATTCTGACTCAATATTTGACTCGTCCACAATGGGTTGGTGTTGTAATGGCTGCAGGAAATTTGGGAAAGACAAAGAATCAGGGTGTTGAACTTGAATTGAAACATAACAATCGGATTGGTAAAGATTTTTATTACAATGTAGGATTTACTTTCTCACATGCACGTAATGAAATTCTTGATATGGATGAACCTGATGCAAAAACAGGTTATCGTAAACAGGAAGGACATCCGATTAATCAGTATTTTGGATTGATTTGTGATGGTTTTGTTACTCAGGCAGACTTAGACAATCCGAATTTCCCGAAGTCTACTTATGGAAATGTGCAAGTAGGTGACTTGAAATATCGGGATATGAATGGTGATGGCTTCATTGACGACCGTGATGAAACATTTATTGGTTATAGTGATATTCCAGAAAATACGTATGCATTGACTCTCGGAGCTCAGTGGAAAGGAATTGGTTTTAGTGTGATGTTCCAAGGAGTAGATCATGTTTCTCGTTTTTATGATGCAGAAGCTATGTTTGCCTTTGTAAATGGTGGTAAGGTAAAGGAGCATCATTTGGGACGTTGGAATCCGGCCATGAGCGAAGAATATAACTTGGCAAATGCTACTTATCCTCTATTACATTATGATTCTTATGGAAACCATAATCAGCGGCAGAACTCATTCTTCCTGAAGAATGGCGCCTTCTTGCGCTTAAAGAATATTGAACTTAGTTATTCTTTGCCGCAGAGCTGGATTAAGAAAGCAGCTATGAAAGAATGTAGAATATATGTGAATGCTAGCAACTTGGTTACTTGGGATCATTTGGGAGGTTTGACAGACCCGGAAAGTAATGGTTCGAACCGTTATCCAATTATGAAAACCGTAAACTTTGGTGTAAATATTCAATTCTAAAAAATATCAGTATGAAAATAAATAGAACATTAATATATACCTTGTTGGCTGCAACACTTTCAGGAACGTCCTTGACTTCTTGTGAAGAAATGTTCGGTGACTTTCTGGATAAGCAGCCAAGTAATGAACTGACAGAGGAAGAAACCTTCAGTTTATGGACGAACATGGAAGAGTTTCATTATGATACTTATAATTTTCTACGCCATGGTATAGGACGTATTAACAATTCCTGGATGGATTCTGCCACTGATTTAGGGGAAACCAGCTATTCAAATGCCGGAACTCGTGTAAGCTTCAATATTGGAAATTATTATAGTGCAGAAGCTGCAAACGAACTGACCGATGTATGGGAAAATTATTATCGTGCCATTCGTAAATGTAATATGTTGCTGGAAAAAATAGATGAGGTACCTCAAGCGGAAGAAGATACATACGATGTGTATCTCCGTGATAAGGCTGTTTATAAAGCAGAAGCCCGTTTTTTCAGAGCCTATTTTTATTGGGAATTGTTTTTGAGATATGGTCCGGTACCTTTAGTGACAAAAGTACTTGATCCAGATGGCGATTTGATTTCTGATTACAAGGAACGTCCAACGACAAAAGCTTATGTGCAAGAGTTTATACTGAAGGAATTGGCAGAATGTGAAAGTGATTTATTGACAGTTGAAGAAGTACAGGCCGAGTTGGATAAACTTTCCGGTCGTGTATGGCAGCCTGCAGCACGTGCTTTAGCATGTCGTATAAAGTTATACATGGCTAGTCCGCGCTTTGCTGGACAGACTGATATTACTTGGCAAGATGCTGCTGATGCAGCCAAAAGTTTTATTACAGATTTTGGTGATACAGGTAAGTTTAAACTTTGGCAAGAAGATAATGCTACAGCGGAGGCTAATTATGCGAATGCGATTTTGAAACCTGCAACAGATAACGGTAAGAATCCGGAAATAATATTTTGGCGGAATGATGGTACGTTTGGCTGGAGTGCAGTGGAGAATGATACTCCTGTAGGAGAAGGAGGAAAGGGAGGCATGTGTCCTTCACAGAATTTAGTGGATATGTATGATTTAGCAGATGGAACATCTCCATTTACAGAATATGATGATACCGGAGCTCCTGTATATAACTCAACTACATCTAACGGAGTGCCAGCTCCGACAGTGAAATCAGGAGTGCGTTATAACGATGCTAATCCGTGTTATAATCGTGATCCACGTTTGGCTGCCTCTATTTTGTATCATGGAGTAGATTGGAATGATGGAACAATAAACGTAATTAAGGGGCAACGTGATAATCCTATTGGTAATGCGAATGTAACTCCTACAGGGTATTATCTTCGTAAATATATGCCAGAAGAAATTTTGGCTAATAATCATGGAGGTACAGCTTTCAGAAACTGGATTTTTATTCGGTATGCAGAGATCCTGCTTGATTATGCGGAGGCAATAAATGAAGTGAGTCCAAGTAATTATAAAGAAGCATTGGCGGTTATCCAACCGATTCGTGATCGCGTAGGAATGACATTGCAATTGGAAAACCGTGCAGATCTTCAATCTCAGGATGCTGCCCGCAAATTTATTCGCCGTGAGCGCACAATAGAATTGGCATTCGAAGATCATCGTGCGTGGGATGTTCGTCGTTGGGGTGTGGCCAAAGAAGCATTAGCCCGTGATATTTATGGGGTAGATGTAGTACGCGAAAATGGACAGACTAAATATGTGCGTAAAATTGCTCAGCCCCGTGTGTTTGAAGATAAGATGTATCTGTATCCGATACCGGAAGGCGAGGTTTGGAAAACCAATATTGAGAATAATCCAGGATGGAATTAATAAAAGATTCAATGGTTATGTATAAGATAAATAAGAAAAATAAAATACGTACAGGGCTGAATAAGGTCTTATTAGCTACTGTATTAAGCTCTGCATCTCTTTCTGTGTGGGCACAAGAAGGCATATTAAAAGGTCGTGTGGTGGATGTAGAGGGTAATCCAATTCCAGGTGCTGTCGTAAATGTGCTTGAGGGTAGCCGAATTGCCTTGAGCGATGAAAACGGATATTTCCAATTGAAGAAGGTAGTACCCAATGATGAAATTTATGCTACATGTGTGGGATATCTTCCTGCTACAGAAGTTGCTTCTGAACTTGATGGTGGTTTTACGATTGTATTGAAAGAAGATACAGATGTGTATATGCATACCGCACCTGTGCCTTTCGGTCGTAAGCCCATGAAATATATGACAGAAGCTACATCTGTGGTAACTGGTGAGGAATTGGAGAAACATCCGGTTACTGTGTTACAGAATGCTTTTACTTCTACAGTAACAGGTGTGGAAACATACGAAAAGAACTCAGAACCAGGATGGAGTGAGACCCTATTCTATATTCGTGGTTTACGTACTATGAATAATAATTTGGCAAATGATGGACAGATTGCGGAGAAACCTTTGGTTATCGTTGATAATGTGGAACGAGATTTGTCCTTCTTGGATGCATATCCAATAGAAAGCATTACAATTTTAAAAGATGCTGCTGCTTGCGCTATTTATGGTATGCGTGGTGCAAATGGAGCTATTATTGTCACTACAAAGCGTGGTCAGGCTGGTAGAACAAAGATTGATTTTACACAAGAAGTAGGTTTCCAGACTGTATCTGGTATTCCTGAAAGTCAAAATTCATATAATTATGCCTTAACGAAAAATCAGGCAAATTATCTGGATGGAAAAGAACCTGAATTTAGTGACTATGATATTGAAATGTATCGTCGTGTATGTAATGGCGAGCAGCTGACGGGAATGGATCGGTATAAGTATTTTAATACGAACTGGCATGACACAATGTTAAGAGACTTAGCCCCTCAGTATCGTACTAATTTGCAGATTAGTGGAGGTAATGCACGTGCTCGTTATTATGTTTCTTTCTCTTATTTGCGCCAGGAAGGTTTGTATAATACAGAATGGACTGATTATAATGAAGGATATAGTACACAGCATACGTTGAATCGTTATAATTTGCGTTCAAACATTGATATTGATGTCAATAAATTTTTGAACGTATCTTTGGATTTAGGTGGTCGTATTGATAATATTAGTCAGCCCGGTATTGATACGTGGAATATTTTTACTTGGGGAGCTGGTGAAAATCTTCCTATTAACCCTGTTTTTACACCTAACGGTAATTGGTTCTTTCCTTCTGATAGCGACAGTAAGAATGGCGCGGCTCAGATTGCGGGAAGAGGTATTGAGAAGAATCGTCGTCGTAACCTATATACAACATTGACTGCTAACGGGGATTTAGGTTCATTGCTGCCTGGCTTGAAAGCAAATCTGACTTTTAGTTTTGATTCTTATGAAACTTTCCGTCAGACTCAGGTAGCAGACATAGATGGATATTATTATAATTTCCGTGATGATGTGAGCGATGTGTCTCAGTATACATACAAACGTATGCGTACAGCAGCTTCTTTGCCTAATCCAAGCACTTCTCCTCGTGATTATTATTATAATATCAACATAAACGGAGGTCTTTCTTATAACCATACATTTAATAAAAAACATTGGTTAGATGCTAAAGCATTCATGCGTTCATATCAGAATGTAGTACGCGGACAATATTCTTCAAATCGCTATCTTTCTTATAATGCACAAGCTACCTATGTATATGACAGCCGTTATATTGTATCGGGTAATTTGTCTTATATGGGGAATGATAATTTTGCACCGGGAGAACGTTATGGATTATTCCCAGGTGGTTCTGTGGGATGGGTCTTATCAGAAGAACCTTGGTTTAAAAATAAGGCTACTCAGTTGCTGAAGATTCGTGCTTCTTATGGTCGTGCCGGTATGTCTGATATTTATACTACTTCTGATGGAGTTCCTTCTGTTCGTTATCCTTATCAAGGGGCTTATACAGAAACGGGTGGCCGTTATAATTTTGGAACGTCTCAGTCTGCTTACACTGGTATTTATGAATCTACTGTAGGAAATAGAAATATTAAGTGGGAAATTTCCGACATGGTGAATGTGGGTATGGATTTTGATTTTTGGAATAAGAAATTGTATGGACAGATTGATTTATTTAAAGAATGGCGTTCAAATATACTTGTGACTCGTTCTACCATACCGACAGGAATGTTTGGGGCAGCTGTACCTTTGGATTCTTATGGAAAGGCGGAAACAAAAGGCTTTGAAGTGACATTGGGACACATGAATAAGATTGGTGATTTTACTTATCATATTCAGGGTATGTTGACTTACAATACCAATAAGATTACAGAAATGGATGAGGTTGCACCTGATTATGCATACCAGTCAAAAACTGGTAATCGTATAAACCAAAGCCAGTTGTTAACATGGGTACAATGGGCAAGTGATCCAGCCTTAATTCCTGAATCTCATCAGGATGCTATTGACCATCCGGAAAAATATCCTTGGCATTCGGCGGGAAAATATCAGTTGGGTAATGCCATTTTTAAGGATACAAACGGTGACCGTATTATAGATGCTTATGATAAAGAACCGATGGGATATACTAAGATTCCAGAGTTGATTCCGACTGTAAATATCGGTTTTGAGTGGAAAGGATTGGATGCCCGTGCAGTTTTGACTGCTTATTTGAACCGTACGGTAGGCTGTCGTGAGAATATGGACTATGGTTTTGGATGGGGAGGTACCTCTACTCACGAAGTAGTTAATACATGGGGATATTATACAGACGATCCGACTGACCCGCGTAATATCAATGCAAAATATCCTCGTTTGTCTAATTCATTTAGTAATATCGACCGTAACTATCCATATAATGAATCTACTATCTGGGTAGTAAACGGGGATTTCCTTTCTTTGCGTAATGTGGAAGTGGGTTATTCTTTACCTAAAAAATGGATTGCAAAAGCCAATATGACAAAAGTACGTATTTATTTTAGTGGTTATAACTTATGTAACTGGAGTCATTTGCCGAAAGGTTTTGACCCTGAAAATCCATTGAACTATATCTGGAATTATCCTAAAACAAAATCGTTTACATTTGGTATCAATGTAGGATTTTAAATAAAGCAATATTATGAAGATAAAGAAATATACTTATATAATGTTAGCCGTATTATTATTTTCTGGTACGGCTTGCAGTGACTTTTTGGATAAAGAGTATGATGCAACCCTTTCAGATGAAAAGGTGTTTACTAATCAGACTATGACGCGTGAGTTCCTGACAGACATCTATACAAATCTGCCTGATGGATTGGCTCCTTTAAATGATGATCAGTTTACAGGTGCTTCTCGTGATTGTATGACAGATAATGCAACCTCCTATTGGGGGTTACATTATTACACGAAAGTAGCTACCGATTCGTATACAGCAAAAGACCATCCTTTATTGGGGCAATGGAATACAGATTTCGCAGGAATCCGTAAATGCAATATCTTTTTAAATAATGCTCAGGCTTCTGTTGTTGGTAATGCTGAAAAGTCGGGTGATGATAATAAGTTATACGAACGTTATTGCAATGAAGCAAGATTGTTACGTGCATTGTTCCACTTTGATTTGGTGTGCTGGTTTGGTGATATGCTGATTGTAGGAGAGAATGAAGATGGTACGAATATTGTTTTCAGTATGGAAGATCCTGAACAAATGAATCAGGCTCGTACTCCTGCGGCAGATGTTTTGCAATGGGTAGCAGATGAATGCGACAAGGTAAAAGATGCTTTACCATTCCGATACTCTAATGAAACGACAAACTGGGGGCGTGTGAATGGAGCAACAGCTTATGCTTTAAAAGCTCGTGCTTTACTTTATAAGGCTTCAGCTCTCAATAATCCTACTGGAGAGCAGTCTTGGTGGCAGGCTGCCGCACAAGCTGCGCAGGATTTTATTGATAAGAATGCGCAGCAGTCTAATCCTTATCAGTTATATGCTACGGGAAATCCTGAAAATGATTATTATGAATGTTTTACTACCAATCCGGTGTATAACAATGAAATCATTTTGTCTCGTTCGGTATGGAATACAAACAAAGTGGAGCAAGTATTCTTGCCTGTTGGTTTCACTGGAAAATTTTCGGCTGCAGGTCGTACAAGTCCAACTCAGAACTTTGTAGATTGTTTTGAGATGTTAGATGGAAAACGAATTGATGAAGGAGGTGGTGATTATGCTTATGATGCACAGAATCCGTATGTGAATCGTGATCCACGTTTGGCTCAGATTGTTTTCTATCAAGGTATGACATGGGGTAGTGCAAAAGATAATGAACAACGTAAATTGGACATGCGTACGGATGGAGGGAAAGATTATTCAGCCTCTATGGGAGGAACTTGTACAGGATACTATTTGAAGAAATTTGTAAATAATATTTCTTGTCAAAATCCTACCAACTATCCTCATTCATGGATTATTTTCCGTTATGGAGAGGTACTGTTAAATGCTGCTGAAGCTTATTGTGAAGCTGGTAATCTGGACAAGGCAAAACAATATATTAATGAAATTCGTGATCGTGCTGGTATGCCTCATTATGAATATACGGACCAGACAGAATTACTGAAACGTATTCGTAATGAACGTCGTATTGAATTAAGTTTTGAGGATCATCGTATGTGGGACTTGCGCCGCTGGCGGGCATACGATAATGTAACGGCTTCAGAAGAACAGTCTAAGCCTTATTATGAACAATTGTTGAATTTGTATGGCGTGGAAATCTCAGGAACGGAAGCTGCTCCTGTTTACCAGTATGGACCAGCGCGTTCTGCACAGAATGGAGGGGTAATAGAGACACGTGTGTTCAATATCCCGAAAAATTATCTGTTCCCGATACCTGATTCTGATGTCAAAATGGCTCCTAACTTGAAGCAAAACCCAGGCTGGGAAATAACCGGAGAATAATCAGCATGAAGATTTTAATAAAAAGAATGGTTATATGAATATAAAAAATGCATTGAAATATGTTTTCGTCGGACTGGCTTGTGTATTGAGTGCATGTAGCGACGAAGAAAATGGAGTGAGCATTGGCAATATGTCTTTAGAGAAGCCTTCTGTTTCAAATGTGACATATAAGTCGGTAGATGTTTCAGCTCAAGTAAAAGATCCTTCCTCTTATATATTAAAACGAGGAATATGTTATGGAACAGAAGCTTCTCCCACCATTGAAAATCAAATTGTAGAAGTGGAAGGAAGCGGTAGTGATATCAATGTTGTCTTAAGTGGATTGACGGAAAGTACGACTTATTATGTACGTGCTTTTGTAACTGTGCTTGATAATGAACCCATGTATTCGGAGGAGGTACAAGTGACTACTCTTGCGGCTACTTTAGATGATAAACTAGCAGACTATGTAGCGCCTGATTATGAAGACGATTATACTTCTATTGCGGGATGGGATAAGCGGAAGGAGTGGAACCTGGCTAATGTACATGACCCTTCTGTCGTGTTGGCTGATGACGGCTATTATTATATGTATCAGACTGACGCTTCGTATGGTAATGCACATGACGGACATGGGCATTTCCATTGTCGTCGCTCTAAAGACTTGGTCAACTGGGAGTACATGGGAGCTACTATGCAGGAGGCTCCGGCATGGGTAAAAGAAAACCTGAATGCATATCGTGCAGAAATGGGTTTGGAGCCAATAGAGTCTCCTTCTTATGGCTATTGGGCTCCTGTAGTACGTAAGGTAAAAACAGGTTTGTATCGTATGTATTATAGTATTGTTGTAGATAATTATATTCAAACTGGAAAAACAAATACAACAGATAATTTTGACGGTTCTTGGACAGAACGTGCTTTTATTGGTTTGATGGAAACTTCAGATCCGGCTTCTAATGTATGGGAAGACAAAGGTATGGTAGTCTGTTCATCTTCAGACCGGGGAATGAATGACTGGAGCCGGCCTAACCTGAATAACTGGGATGCGTATTTCTATTTTAATGCTATTGACCCTACTTATTTAGTTGATAAGGATGGCACCCATTGGTTGATTTATGGTTCTTGGCATAGTGGTATTGCAGAAGTGGAATTAAATCCGGAGACGGGTTTGCCTAAAACAAGTTTAGGAAAGCCTTGGGGGATTTCTACGTGGAATACAAATACTTACGGAAAGTTGATAGCACGCCGTGGTACCTCTCGCTGGCAGGGCTCGGAAGGTCCGGAAGTTGTGTATAACCCAGAAACAGGTTATTATTATATGTTCCTTGCTTATGGGTCATTAGCGGTAGAATATAACACTCGAGTAGTACGTGCTCGGAGTATGAATGGACCTTGGTTGGATATAAATAATAATGATGCAGCGTACGGTATCCAGGCAGAACCTGTAGTAACTCATCCTTATAAATTCAGTAATAGCTATGGATGGGTGGGTATTTCTCACTGTGCAGTGTTTGATGATGGCAATGGAAACTGGTTCTATTCTTCACAAGGACGTTTACCCGAAAACGTACCGGGAGTTAATGAATCTAATGCAGTAATGATGGGACATGTACGTAGTATCCGTTGGACGGAAGACGGGTGGCCTTTGGTTATGCCTGAACGCTATGGAGCTGTTCCTCAGGTTCCTATTACAGAAGGAGAATTGATTGGTGATTGGGAAATGATTCAAATGTCTTCTAATAATCCGGGGCAGCAATATGCTTCTGCAATTATGACTCTTTCTGCAGATCATAAAATTACAGAGGGTACTTGGAAAGGTGGTAGCTGGAGTTATGATGCAGAGAATCAGGTTTTAACAGCTAATGGCGTAAAACTGTATTTACAGCGTGAAGTAGACTGGGAAATGATTCCTCGTACACCGACTATTGTATTTGCTGGATATCATCAAAGTAACGGCGGTGTTTGGCGTACAGATTGGGGAAAGAAAGTACAGTGACTTATAATATGTTAGTTTGGACGCCTTGTAGATAAGGAATTCTTGTTTGCAAGGCGTTTCTTTTGTGTATAATATTGTGATTAGGATTATGAAACACATCATCTTTTCATTTTGTTTGTTTGCAGCAGCAAGCGCAGCTTACGCTTCTTCTCCCAAAAAGAAGCCATCGGTCATCCCAACCAGTAAGGTAATGACCCACGATCCGGTAATGGCCAAGCAGGGCGATACCTACTATCTTTTTGCCACCGGACACGGAATTTCCGTCATGTCTTCAAAAGACCTGAAGAACTGGAAGTTTGAAAAACCTGTATTCGAGAAAGCCCCCCAATGGGCTGTGGAAACCGTAAAGGGATATAACGGACACACATGGGCACCGGATATTATTTTCCACAACGGACTTTATCATTTGTTTTATTCATGCTCGGCGTTTGGAAAGAATACTTCCGCTATCGGCCACGCAACCAATCCTACACTCGACCCTTCCAGCCCTGATTTCAAGTGGACAGACCATGGGAAGGTAATCCAGTCTGTTCCTAACCGGGATATGTGGAATGCCATTGACCCTAATATTATCATTGACGAAAATGGTACCCCCTGGATGAACTTCGGCTCATTTTGGGATGGCATCAAGATGGTAAAGCTGACTCCCGACATGAATGGAGTGGCTCAGCCGGAAGAGTGGTATTCACTTTCCCGCCGTGAGCGCACTTTTACTTTGGATGAAGAGAATGCAGGTGATGGAGCAGTTGAGGCGCCTTTTATCATGAAGCACGGTGATTATTATTATTTGTTTGTGTCATTTGACTATTGCTGTAAAGGCTTGAAAAGTGATTATAAAGTCATGGTCGGACGTTCGAAGACTGTCACAGGACCTTATTTGGATAAAGAAGGAAAAGCCATGGATAAGGGAGGCGGTTCATTAGTGATTCAGGGAAATAAGGACTATGCCGGAGTAGGTCATAATGCGGCCTATCATCTGGATGGGAAGGACTATTTTATTTCCCATGCCTATTCCGTAGCAGAAGAGGGGGCTCCCAAATTGATAATTCGTGAAATAACTTGGACACCTGACGGGTGGCCGGTTGTCAACTTCTAAAAGTGATGCTTGCAGGGGTGCCGCAGGGAGTACTTTTCTCCTGAGCGGCACCTTTTTTGTGTCGATATTGCATGATTTGTGATAACTTTTTAGCGAAATTTTTATTGTTAGTTTCACACTTAATCTCTATTTTTGCCTTGATTAGTAATTATTTGGAAAACACCTATGAAAAAACAAGTACTTTTTGGCGCATTGGCATTATTGGCCTCTCAGGCATTTGCCCAGCAGGCAGCGGTCACCGGCCCTGATTCTCGTTTGAAACTCGACTTTCAGTTGCAGGACGGCAAGCCAGTCTATTCGGTGACATACGACGGAAAGACCGTGCTGGAAAATTCTCCCCTCGGTTTTGTATCCAATATCGGCGATTTCAGCCGTCAGATGAGTTTTGTCGGCCAGCAGGCGGACAAGGTGGAAAAGACGTACACGCAGGACCGTATCAAGTGTTCTACGGTGAATTATTCTGCCAACAAGCTGACTGTGACCTTGGAAAATGCGGAGAAGAAGAAACTGGACATCGTGTTCCAACTGAGCAACAACGACATAGCCTTCCGCTACGAGATGCCTCAGTATGGCGAAACGTCCTGTATGGTAATTGAAAAGGAAGCGACGGGCTTTGACTTTCCTTCTACCACTACCACGTTCCTTTCTCCGCAGAGTGACCCGATGATTGGATGGATGCGTACCAAACCGAGCTACGAAGAGGAATATGTGCCCGATGAACCGGTGGCTACCCCTTCCAAGTATGGTGAAGGCTATACCTTCCCGGCGCTGTTCCATGTGGGCGACAACTGGGCGCTGGTATCGGAAACCGGTGTGCGCAGCCTGTATTGTGCTTCTCACCTGAGTGATGCTACTAAAGACGGTCTTTACAGTATTGCTTTCCCGAATCCGGGCGAGATGAACGGCCTGGGTTCTTCTACTCCGGGACTGGCCCTTCCGGGTGTCACCCCGTGGCGTACGATTACAGTGGGCAGCGGACTAAAGCCTATTGTGGAGACTACCGTCCCGTTTGATGTGGTGGAACCGCTGTATGAGCCATCACAGGAATACAAGTTCGGCCGTTCTACGTGGAGCTGGATTATGTGGCAGGACCCGAGTATCAACTACGATGACCAGATTCGTTTCATTGACCTGGCCAGTGAAATGGGGTATGAATATACGCTGATTGACGGAGGCTGGGAAAAGAACATCGGCCGCGACCGTATGGAAGAGCTGTTCAAGTATGCTCACCAGAAGAACGTGGATGTGTTTGTGTGGTATAACTCCAACGGTTACTGGAACGACGCACCTCAGGATGCCAAGCAGTGCATGAGCAATTCAGTTGCCCGTAAGAAAGAGATGAAATGGCTGCAGAAGTGCGGTGTGAAGGGCTTGAAGGTAGACTTCTTCGGCAGCGACAAGCAGCAGATGATGGGCTTGTACGAAGACATCCTGACCGATGCCAATGAATACGGCCTGATGATAATCTTCCATGGCTGTACGATTCCACGCGGTTGGGAACGCATGTATCCCAACTATGTGGGCAGTGAAGCGGTATTGGCTTCTGAGAACCTGATATTCAACCAGCACTTTGATGATATGGAGGCTTATAATGCCTGCCTGCATCCGTTTATCCGCAATACCATCGGTTGTATGGAGTTTGGCGGTACGCTGCTGAACAAGCGCCACAACCGTACGAACGACGGAGGTACTATCCGCAAGACGACGGACGTGTTCCAGCTGGCTACGGCGGTGTTGTATCAGAATCCGATTCAGAACTTTGCCCTTGCTCCGAACAACTTGACAGATGCACCGGCACTGGCTATCGATTTTATGAAGCAGGTACCTACTACGTGGGATGAAACGGTGTTCCTTGACGGTTACCCGGGCAAATACTGTGTGCTGGCTCGCCGCCACGGCGACCGCTGGTATGTGGTAGGCGTAAATGCACAGAAAGAACCTTTGAAGTTGAGCTTGAACCTGCCGATGTGGGAGAAAGGTGAAACAGTTTCCTATTATTTGGACGATAAGAAACGTCAGCCGCAATTAGAAGAATTGAAAATCAAGAATCCAGCAGAGGTAAAAGTAGTAATCCAACCGGATGGAGGTATTATTCTGACAAAATAATTTGAGGAGTTTTCAAAAGAGAAAAAGCGTGATTTTTTAGTGGAAATCACGCTTTTCTCTTTTTAATTTATAACTTTGCATCCTAACTCATTGAATTATGGAGAATAATCAACTTTTTATTTACAATACACTGACCCGCAAGAAGGAACTGTTCGTGCCTTTGCATGCTCCTCATGTGGGCATGTATGTGTGTGGTCCTACCGTATACGGTGACGGACATTTGGGACATGCGCGTCCTGCCATTACGTTTGATATTGTGTTCCGCTACCTGACTCATTTGGGCTACAAGGTACGTTATGTGCGTAACATTACAGATGTGGGCCATCTGGAGCATGATGCAGACGATGGCGAAGACAAGATTGCCAAGAAAGCACGTTTGGAACAGCTGGAGCCGATGGAAGTGGTGCAGTATTATCTGTTGCGTTACCACAAGGCAATGGAAGCATTGAACGTGTTGCCGCCCAGCATCGAGCCGCATGCATCCGGACATATCATCGAGCAGATTAAGCTGGTGGAAGAGATTTTGAAAAACGGATATGCATACGAAAGCAAGGGTTCTGTGTATTTCGATGTAGCGAAGTACAACAAAGATCATCACTATGGTGTGTTGTCAGGACGAAACCTGGATGATGTGCTGAATACAACCCGTGAACTCGACGGACAGGATGAAAAGCACAATCCGGCTGACTTTGCCTTGTGGAAGTGTGCACAGCCGGAACACATCATGCGCTGGCCGTCACCGTGGAGCAACGGTTTCCCGGGCTGGCATTGTGAGTGTACCGCTATGGGACGCAAATATTTAGGTGAAACTTTCGATATTCACGGAGGAGGAATGGACTTGGTGTTCCCGCATCATGAATGTGAAATCGCACAGGCTGTGGCTTCAGAAGGTCATCAGATGGTACGTTACTGGATGCATAATAACATGATTACCATCAACGGACAGAAGATGGGTAAGTCATTAGGTAACTTTATCACGCTGGATGAGTTCTTCACAGGCTCTAACAAACTGCTGACTCAGGCTTATTCACCGATGACCATTCGTTTCTTCATCCTTCAGGCACACTATCGTAGTACAGTGGACTTCAGTAACGAAGCATTGCAGGCTGCTGAAAAGGGATTGGAACGTCTGCTGGAAGGTGTGAAGAACCTGGACCGTATCACTCCGGCGAAAGCTACTTCGGGCATCGAACCGAAAGGCTTGCGTGAGAAGTGCTACGAGGCCATGAACGACGACTTGAATACACCGATTGTCATTTCTCATCTGTTTGATGCAACCCGTATGATTAATACGGTGATTGACAAGAAAGCGACTATCAGCGCCGAAGATTTGGAAGAACTGAAGAGTGTATTCCATCTGTTCGTGTTCGATATCTTAGGTCTGAAAGCGGAAGCTGAAAACAATGCAGCACGTGAAGAAGCTTACGGAAAAGTAGTCGACATGCTGTTGGAACAGCGTATGCAGGCTAAAGCCAACAAAGATTGGGCTACAAGCGATAAGATTCGTGACAACCTGGCTGCTTTGGGATTTGAAGTGAAAGACACCAAGGATGGCTTCACTTGGAAATTAAATAAGTAATTGGATACAGTTTTGTATATGAGGGGGTATCAACTGGGTTGGTATCCCCTTTTTTCAGTGCTTTTTGGCCCTTTTCAAAACGCAAGTGCATTTGATATGAAACGCAAGTGCATTTCACTTCAAACGCAAGTGCGTTTTACTTCAAACACAAGGACGTTTTAGTTGAAACGCAAGTGCGTTTTTTGAGGGATGATTTTTATGTGTATAAAATGTATATTTATCCGAAACAAATACCCATGCGGCGGCCCTGTACAATCAGGTCATGGTCTTCTGTAACCAGTTTCAGCTTGCCGGCCACCTCACTCAGTGGAACAGACTCAATGGTATTACCTTTCAGCGCTACCATCCGGCCAAACATACCCTGGGCTATCAGTTCGGTAGCATGTCCTCCCATGCGGGTAGCCAGGTTGCGGTCGTAGGCTGTAGGACTTCCTCCGCGCTGGATGTATCCCAATACAGTTTCGCGGGTTTCGAATCCTGTTTCGTATTCTATTTCCTCGGCAATGTATTGCGCAGCTTTTTTACCTCCGATTGTAGGAATTCCTTCTGCTACCACTACAATAGAGTAGGGCTTTCCTTTTTTCAGGCGGTTGATAATGGCATCGCCGATACGGTGAATGTCGAAAGGAATTTCAGGAAGCAGGATGATGTCGCCTCCTCCCGCCATACCGGAGTGAAGGGCAATCCATCCAGCCTTGTGGCCCATAACTTCAATCACCATGACACGCTGGTGGGCACTGGCAGTGGAATGCAGGCGGTCAATAGCGTCGGTGGCTATCGTTACGGCCGAATCGAAACCAAAAGAAACATCGGTTCCCCACACGTCATTGTCGATGGTTTTGGGAATGCTTACCACATTCACTCCCGCTTCAGCCAGTTTCGCAGCTGTTTTCTGCGTACCGTTTCCTCCGATGCACACGATGCAGTCCAGGCCGCGTTCGCGGATGGTCTGAAGCATGATGGCAGGTTTGTTTTCCGATACGGCACCCGCTTTTCTTTTGAACGGTTTTTCGCGTGAAGTACCAAGGATGGTTCCTCCCAGGTTCAGAAGTCCTGTCAGTGAGCTTTCGTCCAGCGGAACAATGTCATTGTCCAGCAGTCCCCGAAACCCACTATGGATTCCATAAACCTCCATCCCGTAATGGTTGATGGCTGTCTTGCATACCCCTCGAATGGTGGCATTGATTCCCGGACAGTCGCCTCCTGAAGTCAAGATTCCTATCTTCATGTTTTGCTGTATTAATAGATTGTGTGGTAAAGGTAAGAAAAAACTGTATATTTGTCATGATAGAGGAAAAAATAATGTTCCTGTCTGCTGATTTAGTCAGAAAAAATCTACCTTTGCATCTATCACATATAAGGATTTGAAATTTAAGAAGGAATGAATTCAACAAAGTTAATAGGAAAGATATTTGCTCCCAGACAAAGAGAAATTGACCTTTATGGGACAAAGGCCGAAGAAATTCAGGGCCGTGTATTCCGAAAACTGATACAGAGCGCTTCTGCTACGGAGTGGGGAAAGAAATATGATTTCAGCCAAATCCGGAATTATACAGATTTTCAGCGCGTTCCTATACAGACGTATGAAGATGTAAAAGGTTATGTTGACCGTATGCGCCATGGTGAAAAGGATGTGTTGTGGCCGGGAAAGGTCATCTGGTACGCCAAGTCATCGGGAACAACTAATGATAAAAGTAAGTTTATTCCTGTCAGCCCGGAAGGATTGAAAGGAATCCACTATCGGGGAGGAACAGACGCAGTAGCATTGTACCTCCGTGAGAATCCTGAAAGCTGTTTCTTTTCAGGTAAGGGATTGATATTGGGAGGCAGTCATAGCCCGAACTATAACGTGAAGGACAGTCTGGTGGGTGACCTGTCGGCCATCCTGATTCAGAATATCAGTCCGTTGGTGAATCTGATTCGGGTGCCGAAGAAAGAGATTGCCTTGTTGAGTGAGTTTGAAGAGAAGGTAGAACGCATTGCCAGTACCACGATTCATCAGAATGTGACCAACATTTCGGGAGTTCCTTCCTGGATGCTAGCTGTACTGAACCGTGTGCTGGAGAAAACGGGTGCCAAACATTTGAATGAGGTATGGCCTAATCTGGAGGTCTTCTTCCACGGAGGAGTATGCTTCACACCTTATCGTGAACAGTACAAGCAGCTTATTCCTACAGACAAGATGCATTACATGGAAACGTATAATGCCAGTGAAGGCTTCTTTGGCCTGCAAAGCGATTTGCACGATCCGGCCATGTTGCTGATGATTGACTATGACGTGTTCTATGAGTTTATTCCTTTGGAGGAAATCGATAAGCCGAATCCTACGATTGTACCTTTGTGGGGTGTGGAAGTAGGACGTAACTATGCAGTAGTAATCAGTACCTCCTGCGGTTTGTGGAGATATATCATTGGGGATACGGTGAAATTCACACAGAAAGACCCATACAAGTTTATTATCTCCGGTCGTACCAAGCACTTTATCAATGCCTTCGGTGAAGAACTGATGGTAGATAATGCAGAAAAAGGGCTGGAAAGAGCCTGCAAGGAAACCGGTGCACAGGTACTGGAATATACGGCAGCTCCTGTCTTTATGGATGCCAATGCCAAATGCCGTCACCAGTGGCTGATAGAATTCAGTGTGATGCCGGATTCGCTGGAGAAGTTTGCCCAGGTGCTGGATACCGCGTTGCAGGAAATAAATTCAGATTATGAGGCTAAACGGCATAAAGATATTACCTTGCAGCGTCTAGAAGTAATCAAGGCTCGTGAAGACCTGTTCCACGACTGGTTGAAACAGAAAGGAAAGCTGGGTGGCCAGCACAAAGTGCCTCGCCTGAGCAACAGCCGTGACTATATTGAAGAAATGTTGAAACTGAATAACTAAACTATATAGATGAAACCTATACCTAAATATATTGCTTTGTTGCTGGTCATTATCGGGTTTTATGCATGCGCGAGCACGGGGATGCCCGACGGGGGACCGTATGATGAAACGCCGCCTAAGTTTGTGCGTGCTACTCCGGAACCCAATGCCACGAACAACAAGCGCAAGAAAATTTCCATTGAATTCGATGAATACATCAAGCTTGACAAGGCATCGGAGAAGGTGATTATTTCACCTCCCCAGAATGAGGCGCCCGAAGTGAAGGTAAGCGGACATCGGGTCCTGGTGGAATTTTTCGATACCCTTCGTGAAAATACCACTTATACGGTGGATTTCGGTGATGCCATTGTGGACAACAACGAAGATAATCCGTTGGGTAACTTTGCATACGCTTTCTCTACAGGCGAGCATATTGATACGATGGAGGTATCGGGGAAGGTGCTGTCGGCTGACAATCTGGAACCGGTAAAGGGGATTCAGGTAGGGCTTCATAAGAATTTGGAAGACAGTGCATTCGTGAAGCTTCCGTTCGACCGTATTTCACGTACTGACAGCCGCGGGCATTTTACCATTCGCGGGGTTGCCCCGGGGAAATACCGCATTTATGCCTTGATGGACGGTAACCAGAACTATTTGTTTGATTCGAAGACAGAGGCCGTTGCTTTCTTGGATTCGTTGGTGGTACCCGACATGCGTCCGGATGTACGTCAGGATACCGTATGGAATGAGTTGGATACCTTGGCTTATGATACGATTTACGAGGTGCATTACACACGCTTCCTGCCCGATAACTTGATTCTTCGTTCGTTCAAGGAAGAGAATCCGATGCAGTATTTGGTGAAGAGTGAGCGCGAACAGTTGAATCGTTTTTCTTTGTATTTCAGTGCCAAAGCGGATACGCTTCCTACCATCAAGGGATTGGATTTTGATGAGAAGGATGCATTTATCATCGAAAGTAATCCGCGCAACGATACCATCCGTTACTGGATTAAGGATACCGTGATGTGCGAACGTGATACGCTGACCTTCCAGATGGACTATCTGGCTACGGACACGTTGGGACAGCTTGTGCCGAAGACCGATACCTTGCGTATGGTGAACAAGATTGACAAGAAACGACGTATGGCCTTGGCCGAAGAAGCCATGAAGAAGGAAGAGAAAGAGCGGAAAAAACGTGCAAAGAAAGGTGATACGCTGAAGGTGGAGCCGAAATTCTTTGCGATGTCGGTAGATGCTCCTTCCAGTCTGGACTTGAACCGGAACATCGTGCTGAAATTTGAGGAGCCGGTGGAATATATTGACACGGCGGCCATTCACATGGCTGTCAAGGTAGACTCGCTGTGGGAGGATATACCGTTTATTCTGATGGCAGACTCCGTGGTTCCCCGTCAGTATCAGATTCTGGCCGACTGGCAACCTGGACAGGAGTATCAGCTCAAAATAGACTCGTTGGGTATCAAGGGTATTTACGGACTCTATACCAACAAGGTGGAAAATCAGTTGAAGGTGAAGACTTTGGAAGATTATGGCACACTGTATCTGAATATCGTAGGAGCAGGACCTCATGCCATCGTTCAGTTGCTGAACAGCAGTGACGGAGTGGTGCGGCAGCAACCGGTGACGGACAAGAATACGTGTGACTTCTATTTCTTGCAGCCCAGCACAAAATATTATATCCGTCTGTTCAATGATGACAATAACAACGGGGTGTGGGATACCGGTAACTACGAAGAGAAACGCCAGCCGGAAGAAGTGTACTACTTCCCGAAAGTATGGGAAATGAAAGCCAACTTTGAGTTTGAAGAAACGTGGGACATACACGCTGTGCCGCTTGACAAGCAGAAGTTGGACGAGATAAAGAAGCAAAAGCCTGATGAGGCCAAGAAAATCAAAGACCGCAACAAGGAGCGGGCTCGTAAACTAGGAAGAACATGATAAGGAAACTGATTCTTTGCCTTTTCCTTCTGGTAGGAGGGATGGCAGCCAGCGCACAATGTGGTGCAGTGAATGATGCAATCAAGCCAGGAGAAACACTCTCTTATGAGCTGAAGTTTAACTGGAAATTTGTCTGGATTAATGCCGGATGGGCAAAGATGACGGTAAACGAGACGACTTATAACGGTCGTCCATGTTTGAAAACGGACTTGCAGTCGTACACCAACAAGAAGATTGACTTCTTCTTCAAGATGCGTGACACGCTGACCTGTATCACTTCGCAAGATCTGGTTCCTCTGTATTTCCGAAAGGGAGCGGAGGAAGGAAAACGCTACACGGTAGATGAAGTGAAATTCAGTTACCAGAACGGAAAGTGCATCGTCGACCAGCAGCGTACTTTGCGCGGTAATACCGACAAGCATCATGACGAGATGCCGGTATGTGTGTACGATATGCTGAGTATTCTCTTGCAGGCCCGTTCGTATGACCCTACAGAGTACAAGCCCGGGCAGAAGATTCTTTTCTCCATGGCTACCGGAAGGGCAGTGGAGAAACAGACTCTGATTTATCGCCGTAAGGAGAATTATAAGGCTGAAAACGGGGTGACGTATCGTTGTCTGGTGTTCTCGCTCGTAGAATATGTGGGAGAAGAAAAGAAGGAAAAAGAAGTCATTACCTTCTATATTACAGACGACCGTAACCATTTGCCGGTGCGCCTGGATATGTACTTGAACTTTGGTTCGGCAAAAGCCTTCCTGACCGATATTAAAGGCAATCGCCACCCGCTGACTTCCATTGTAAAGGAACGGTAAATGTAGAGCTTTCTTCCTTGAAGAGTTTTTGGGAAGGAGTAAGCAAAGGCATACAAAAAATCCTCAACTATTACTACGGGGTAGTTGAGGATTTACTATAAGGTAATTTGGAATTTACTACGGGGTAATCAAGTGATTACTACGTAGTAATTTTTGTTTCTTCACTATCTGTTTCTGTCTCTTCTGTAAGCTGGAATGCCGCTTCTTCTGCTTCGGCAATAATCCGCTCCACGTCATCGTACTTTTCAGTAACAGCAATTTCTTCTTTCACTTCCGTATCGAAAGATTCCGGGTTCTGCCCGTCTGCTTGTGCGGGAAGAGTATCCGCTTCCATAGTCAATGCTTCGGTTGCGTCAGCTGAAGTCGGATTCTCCTCTGCAGCAGCTTGTTCTCGTGCGGCTTTTTCTGCAAAGATCGCGTCAATGAACTGCGGGTCATTCTTGATTTTGTTCAAAGTTTCATGAGCAGCTTCCTGCTGTGATTCTTTCTTGGAATATCCTTTGCCTTGCCCAGCGGGAACCTGTTCTACCACGACCTGTGTTTCAAAGACCGGATTCTGTTGCTCGTCGACCGTCTGCTCCAGCAGGTTGAATTCAATGAGGAACTTGTTTTTCTGTCCCCATTCAATCAGTTTCGACTTGAAATTGACTTCCTTCCGCGACAGCTTCTCCAGATTCAGATAGGGCTTGATAATACGCTCTTCCATGAAGAACTTGCAGGTGGCGTACCCACGGTCCAGATAAATAGCTCCCACAAGCGCTTCAAAGGCATTTCCACACATGTAGCTGTTGTGTGACGACTGCCGTGTGGTGTATTTTATCAGCTTGTCCAGCCCGATTTTTACGGCAATCTGGTTCAATGTTTCTCGTTGTACGATTTTAGAGCGTGTATTGGTCAGAAATCCCTCTCTCTTTCCTTCAAACCGTTTGTACACAATGTCGGCCACTACTGCATCCAGTATCGCATCTCCTAAGAACTCCAGGCGTTCATTGTTCAACAGTCTGCCTTTAGCTTTTACCGAAGACGATTTGTGCAGGAGGGCCTGCTGGTAGATTTCGATGTTTCGCGGATAAAATCCCAGTATCTTATAAAAACAAAGATAAGACTCCTTATCCTTTCGAAAAAGAAGTCTTATCTCATCTAGTATATTGCTAAACACAGTTTATTCAGTGTATTTTTTAATGATTACACATGCATTGTGACCACCAAATCCGAATGTATTGCTCAATGCAGCACGTACAGTACGCTGCTGTGCCTTATTGAAAGTGAAGTTCAGGTTATAGTCGATGTTTTCATCGTTGTCACCTTCTTCGTGGTTGATTGTCGGAGGTACAATATCATTTTTTACAGACAGTACGCAAGCAATGGCTTCTACACCTCCGGTTGCACCCAACAGGTGTCCAGTCATAGACTTGGTAGAACTGATGTTCAGTTTGTAAGCATGTTCGCCAAACAAATCCTTGATGGCTTTTACTTCAGAAACGTCGCCTACCGGAGTAGATGTTCCGTGTACGTTGATATAGTCGATATCTTCCGGTTTCATTCCGGCATCTTCCAGAGCGCTCTGCATAACCAGTTTCGCACCCAGGCCTTCAGGATGAGAGGCTGTTAAATGGTAAGCGTCGCCAGATGCACCTGTACCGGCCAATTCTGCATATATCTTCGCACCACGTGCTTTAGCGTGTTCCAGTTCTTCAAGAATCAAACATCCGGCACCTTCGCCCATTACGAAACCATCGCGGCTGGCGCTGAACGGACGTGAAGCACGTGCAGGGTCGTCATTGCGTGTAGACAGTGCATGCATGGCATTGAAGCCGCCTACTCCTGCAGGGAAGATAGCTGCTTCGGCTCCACCTGTTACAATGATGTTGGCTTTTCCCAAACGGATATAGTTGAATGCATCAGCTATAGCGTTAGAAGAAGACGCACATGCAGAAGTAGTGGTGAAGTTAGGTCCGTGGAAGCCGTACATGATAGAAATCTGTCCGGATGCAATATCTGCAATCATCTTCGGAATAAAGAACGGATTGAATTTCGGTCCGAGGTCGTTTTTAGTCTTCTCGTAACCAGCGACTTCTTCTTCGAAAGTATGAATACCTCCGATTCCGACACCGAGAATCACTCCGACTTTGTTCAAATCTTCTTTTTCTACGTCGATACCGGCATCAGTTACCGCTTCTTTAGCTGCAACTACAGCATACTGAGTGTAAAGGTCCATCTTACGGGCTTCCTTACGGTCAATATGGTCAGCAGCATTGAAGTTCTTCACTTCGCAAGCGAACTGAGTCTTAAATTTTGACGCATCAAAATGAGTAATAGGTCCTGCTCCGCTGACGCCGTTCAGGAGGTTGTTCCAGAATTCCGGAACAGTGTTACCTACTGGAGTCAACGCACCAAGACCTGTTACTACTACTCTTTTTAATTCCATAAAGGTAGAATTAAATTATTTTGCGTTAGCTTCGATGTAAGAGATAGCGTCACCTACAGTCTGGATCTTTTCTGCCTGATCGTCTGGAATAGAGATTCCGAATTCTTTTTCGAATTCCATGATCAATTCTACAGTATCCAAAGAGTCAGCACCCAGGTCGTTAGTGAAGCTAGCAGTTGCAACTACTTCTGATTCTTCTACGCCCAATTTATCTACGATAATTTTCTGTACTTTTGATGCGATTTCAGACATAATTCTAAGTTTTTTAAGTTTATAAATAATGTAATTTATTGATTTTTCGCTGCAAAGGAATAAATATTTCTGATTCTAAGCAAATATTCAGGCAAATAAATGCTTTTCCTTTGCACATTTTTATACATTCTGTGCACGTAAACTTGTTTTTTTATGCCTTATTCCCTTCGTAAATGATAGTCGCCGCGCAGTTGTTCAAACAGCTCCGGGTGTGCACGCAATTCTTCGCAGTCCTTGTGTGGGTCATATAATTGAAGTACCCTCACATTCTCGTCCTGTGACAAGGTTTGATTCGGATTGTCGGGGAGGGCGATATGAAAATCAGCCCGTTTATGGAAGAAACGGCAAAATGCTTCTAGTACCATGCGGGTAGCATTGGCTTTTCCGTCGGCAGAATAACCGGCAATGTGAGGTGTGCCGATAAATACTTTGTCGAGCAGATCCTGACTGATGTGCGGTTCGTTTTCCCATACGTCAATGACGGCACCCTTTACGAGACCTTTATTCATTGCTGCGAGCAGCGCTTCTGTGTCTACAACTTCTCCACGTGAGGTATTGATGAGGTAAGGGACTTGTTGTAACTTTTGAAAGAAAGTACTGTCGGCCAGATGGTAGGTTTTATATTTTCCTTCCCGGATGAGGGGTGTATGAAAGGTCAGAATGTTACATTGTTCGGCCAGTGTGTCTAATGAACAGAAACCTTCTTCTCCCTCATCAGCCCGAGGAGGGTCGTTCAGCAATACTTTCAATCCGATACGTTGTGCCATCTGCCGGATACGTTCTCCCACATGTCCTACGCCAATGATGCCCAAACAAGATTCTTGTAGGTTGATTCCCTTTTCTTTTTGAAGAAGCAGAAGCACGGCGTGAAGATATTGTTCTACAGCTCCTGCATTGCATCCGGGGCAGTTGCTCCAGGTAATCCCGGCTTGCTGGCAATATGCTGTATCAATGTGGTCGAAGCCGATGGTGGCTGTCCCGATAAACCGTACGTTGCTTCCTTCCAGCAATTCCCGGTTACAGATTGTCCGTGTGCGGATAATCAAGGCATCTGCGTCTTTAACGACCTCCGGTGTGAAGGCTTTTCCCGGCAGATAGACCACTTCATCCGCCAGTTGTTCAATGGCTTTGCGGATGTAAGGTATTTTGTTGTCTACGATTACTTTCATCTTTGTCCAAATTATTGGGTTGCAAAGTTAGCATTTTCCCTGACTGAGTGTATGTAAATTTTGAAAGACTATCAGTTGTTTATTTGTGAAACAATCATTATTTTTGTTTTTCATTATTCACTGTTTAAAATTTGTTGTTATGACTTTTACAGAATTATGTCGTCCTATTTTCGAGCAGGCTATCAATGATTATCATAAGACGGATAATGTGGATGCTCCTATTAGTAATCCATATCCGTTGAAGAGTATTGAATATTATTTGTATCTGAAAAACTGGATTGACACTGTGCAATGGCATTTTGAGGATATTATTCGTGATCCTCATATCGATCCGACAGAAGCATTGGTGTTAAAGCGCAGAATTGACAAGTCTAATCAGGATCGTACTGACTTGGTAGAATTGATTGATAGTTACTTCCTTGATAAATATAAAGATATAACTCCTTCTCCTGAAGCTACAATTAATACGGAAAGTCCTGCATGGGCTATTGACCGCCTGTCTATCTTAGCTTTGAAGATTTATCACATGCGTAAGGAAGTAGAACGTACGGATACAGATGAGGTTCATCATAAACAATGCGAGGCAAAACTTGCCGTGTTGTTGGAGCAACAGAAAGATTTGTCATTGGCCATTGACCAGCTGATTGCAGATATTGAAGCTGGATGCAAGTATATGAAAGTGTACAAACAGATGAAGATGTACAATGATCCGGCATTAAATCCGGTATTGTACGGAAAGAAATAATCAGACTCTTTTTTTGACTATGGCAAAGATTCTGGTCATTCGTTTTTCAGCACTGGGAGATGTGGCAATGACAGTCCCAGTGCTTTGTTCTTTTGCGAATTCTTTTCCTCAGCATCAGGTTGTGGTGTTAAGTCGCCCTAATATGGCTGCATTGTTTACGCAGGTTCCGTCCAATGTCTCGTTTCGGGGTGTGGATGTGAAAAAAGAATATGCCGGAATCAAAGGATTGTTTCGCCTGTTTTCTCTTCTCAAGCATGAACAGTTTGACTTTGTAGCTGATTTGCATGGAGTATTACGTAGTCGTTTTCTCTCTTTCTGCTTTAAACTCAGTGGAGTGAAAGTGGCATGCATAGATAAAGAGAGAGGTAAAAGAAAGAAACTGACGGCTGTTGAAAATAAAGTTTTGACTCCACAAACTACTTCTTTTGAACGCTATGCACTGGTGTTTAAACAATTAGGATTTTCATTTCCTCTTTCTTTTCATTCTATTTTTGGGAATGAAAAGGGAAATATCGAAAATATACGCTCGGTTGTGGGGGATAAGGAAGTACATGATAAATGGATTGGAGTAGCTCCGTTTGCTGCTCATCAGGGAAAGGTGTATCCTATCGAACTTCAAGAGCAGGTTGTACGTTCTCTTTCCAGTAGGGAAAATGTAAAGCTGTTTCTTTTTGGCGGAGGCAAGAAAGAAGTGGTACAATTAGAACAATGGCAACAAGCCTATCCACGAGTGGTATCCGTAGCTGGCAAATTAAAGATGGCAGAAGAATTAGCGTTAATGAGTCATCTGGATGTGATGCTTGCAATGGACTCCGGGAATATGCATTTGGCATCGTTAGTAGGGACTCCGGTCGTTTCTGTATGGGGAGCGACACATCCTTATGCAGGATTTATGGGATGGGGACAGAGTGAAAAGAATGCGGTACAGATAAGTTTGCCTTGTCGCCCTTGCTCTATTTTTGGAAACAAGCCATGTATACGAGGTGATTATGCTTGCTTAAGGCAGATTACTCCCAATCAGATTATAGAAAAAGTGGAGAGTCTTTTGTGACTCTCCACTTTTTTATTGTTTATAGTGACTGCATATCATGGAGTCGTTTGTAGTATCCGTTTTTCTGAATCAGTTCATCGTGCGTGCCTCGTTCTACAATTTCACCTTCATAGAGTACGCATATCTCATCTGCATTTTTAATCGTAGATAACCGGTGGGCAATAGCAATTGTGGTACGGGTTTTCATGAGTCTTTCCAATGCCTCTTGTACCAGACGTTCAGATTCCGTATCAAGGGCAGAAGTTGCTTCGTCCAGAATCAGAATCGGAGGATTCTTCAAGATAGCCCGTGCAATGCTGATACGCTGACGTTGTCCGCCGGAAAGTTTGCTTCCGCGGTCGCCGATATTGGTATTGTATCCCTCCGGTTTTTCCATGATGAAATCGTGCGCATTGGCAATCTTGGCTGCTTCAACGACCTGTTCCATGGTTGCTCCTTCCACTCCAAAAGCGATGTTGTTGAAGAAAGTATCATTAAACAAAATAGCTTCCTGGTTGACATTCCCAATCAAACTGCGCAGGTCGTGAATGGCTACTTCCTTGATATTGGTTCCGTCGATGGTGATTTCTCCCTGCTGTACGTCGTGATAACGTGGAAGCAAATCTACTAACGTGGATTTTCCGGAACCGGACTGGCCTACCAGAGCCACGGTCTTACCTTTTTCTACTGTCAGGTTGATATGTTTCAGAATTTCTTCCTTTTGATCATAGCTGAAAGAAATATCTTTAAATTCAATCTTTTCTTTTACTTCCTTCAAAGGCTGTGGGTGTACAGGGTCCTGAATGGTATTTTCTGCTTTCAGAATCTTGTCAATACGTTCCATAGAGGCTAATCCTCTTGGAATGTTGTAGCTTGCCTTGGAGAATTCCTTGAGCGGATTGATAACACTATATAGAATGACCATGTAGAATATAAAGGTAGACGCATTGATAGAGGAGTGGTTCGATAAAATTAAAGAGCCTCCGAACCAAAGTACAGCCACAATAAGCAATGTACCTAAAAACTCACTCATAGGATGTGCAGATGACTGGCGGATAGCAACCTTGTTTACCGCATCACGATAGTCGTTGCAACATTTCTCAAACCGTGCCGTCATTTTCTTTTCTGCAATGAATGCCTTGATGATGCGTAATCCTCCCAAGGTTTCTTCCAACTGTGACATGGTGTCGCTCCAGCGGTTCTGTGCATCTAACGACTGACGTTTTAGGGCGCGTCCCACTTTTCCCATGACCCATCCCATGGTAGGCAGTACAAGGATGGTAAATAAGGTCAATTGCCAGCTGGTGACAATGAGAGTTGCAAAATAAGAAATGATTAAAATCGGATTCTTCAACAGCATGTCCAGTGAACTGGTGATAGAGGTTTCTACTTCGTTCACATCTCCACTCATACGGGCAATGATGTCGCCTTTCCGTTCTTCTGAAAAGAATCCCAAAGGAAGCGACACTACTTTCTTATATACTAAAATGCGAATGTCCCTTACTACTCCGGTTCGTAGAGGAATCATAATGGCCGATGAACCAAAATAGCAGGCTGTTTTGAGCAAAGTCATTCCTGCGAGGAATAAACCGAGGAAAAGTAAGGTAGTGGCAGGGCCAAAACTATCAATCAGTTGTGTGGTATAATAGTAGAAATTGTTGGTAGCTACCTCTTTGAAATCAGCGCTTCCCCATTCCATCAGCTGATATACACTTCTGTTCTCTCCGGTCTTGAACAAGATATTTAATATCGGAATCAATAGTGAGAAAGAAAAAATATTGAAAACAGCGGACAATACGTTCAGCAGTATTGACCATCCCAAGAACTTTTTGTACGGTGCTACAAAGCGCCGCATCAGTTGAAAGAATTCTTTCATCATGGTAGTTGAGTGTTTGAAATAATAGGCAAAGATAATGTAAATCTGCAAGTTTAACTTGATAAACCTTCTGAAAAAGCAGGAATTTTGTAGTTTTGCAATGTTTTATAAAAAGAGATTCCATGAAATTTGCATATTATCTGGTTTTTGCGTTGTGGTATTTATTGTCACTGTTGCCATTGCGAGTACTTTATTTTTTTTCTGATCTTCTGTATATCCCTTTATATTATGGAGTTCGTTATCGGCGAAACATTGTCCGTAAGAATTTAGTGGGTTCATTTCCGGAGAAAAGTCAGGAAGAAATAATACGCATTGAAAAGAAATTCTATCATTTTTTTTGTGATTATATGGTAGAAACCATTAAGCTGTTTTCCATGTCGAAGAAACAGATTATGCGTCGGATGACATTCAGTGGGGTAGAAGATATGAAAGCCGATTTGGAGAAAAACAATGTCAATTTTGGCTTTATGTATTTAGGGCATTACTGCAACTGGGAGTGGATAGCCTCAATGGCTTATTGGGCAGGTAATGATATATTGTGCACTCAAATCTATCATCCTCTTTACAATAAAAATTTTGATAAGTTATTTTTACGCTTGCGTAACCAGTTTGGTGGGGAGTGTATTCCCATGCGAGAAACTTTGCGGCGTATCATTACATTAAAACGGGAGCATCAGAAAACATTTGTAGGCTTTATTGCCGATCAGTCGCCAAAGTGGAACAGCATTCATCATTGGGTGCCTTTCCTGCATCGTGAGACTCCTATCTTCATCGGCACGGAACAAATAGCCAAGCAGGTAGGAGCTGTGGTATATTTTACAGATGTAAAACGGATAAAAAGAGGGTACTATCATTGTGAACTGAAACGAATGACAGTACATCCTCAAGAGTTACCCGATTATCAGCTTACAGATATGTATGCCCGTATGCTGGAAGAAATGATTCAGCGGGAGCCTGCTTATTGGCTTTGGAGTCATAACCGCTGGAAACGGACTAAAGAAGAGTGGGAACGTAGACATCAGGAATAATTTGATTATGAGATATTATAAGTATTTTTGATAAATATCCCAATATGCAGCGGCTGCTGTTTGCTATGAGAATCCAAGAGCATACTCACGTTCAGCTATGGAATCTCTTCTTTCGAAATCTATTAACCCTTTTTTTAATTGCTCTCGCATGATTTCTCCTCTGAATTCTTTATCTAAATAATATGCAAATTGTTTTCCGATTTCAGGTAAGCAGGTGTAGGGCGATAAAAATATTGGTTTTTGGTGTGACATGGCTTCGATGACAGGTAAACCAAATCCTTCTGATAAGGAAGGAAATACAAAGGCTTTACAATGCTGATAGTACCAATGTTTTTCACCTTCTGTGATAGTACCAATAATGTGTACCCTGTTGGAAACTCCTTCTGATTCAGCCTCTTGCATGATCATTCTTTCATAATCTGATTTAATTCCGGCTATAATTAATTCGTAGGAATTATCTTTTAGTAAGCGAGGGAGTATATGGAAGTTCTTTTTGGGAAGAATAGTTCCAATTGAAAAAAGGAATTCTTCGCTTGGTATTTGTTGGGGCTGCTTGATCTCTCCTTGATACAGATTGCATCCATTATATATTACAGATATTGGTTTTTCATTTGTGTCAATATGCTTTAGTAAATCTTGTTTGGTAAATTCTGAAATTGTTACAATTTCATCGGCATAGTTTACATTGTGTTGTAAGCGTTTTAAATATTTCTGTTGTTTATTAAAATCCTTTTCATACAAGAAGTTTAAATCATGTATTGTTAGAATTATTTTAGGACCATGTGGAATATAGGAGGACATTTGGTTTGAAATATGCCATACCTTAATTTGAGTAGAGCAGGGTATAAATAGCTTATGAAAGGGAGAGATTGTTTTATATTGTATGTGATCTCCCCAGTATCCTTTTAAAGATTTAGGTACATAAAGGGCCAAATTTTGTTTTCGTTGTTCAGCTTCTGTAATTAGGTTATTAGCCAATTGTTTACAGAAAAAATAAAGTCCAACATTAGGATGTTTCATCCTTTCACAATCAAATATGACGAATTTTTCCATAGCTTTTATTTAGTGAAAAAAATCTGTAATATATTTTAGAATTTTCTGTTTAAGAGTTTTCCCCCAGCTATGTGCGCATAAGTGAATTGCATAAGAAGCAGGAGTGACTTCATGTTTATTCCCTGCAAAAATCTCTGACCTGAAAATTTTCATATTATCATCAAGTTCCTGATCTTGGTCTTTGTATATGAAGCCATAGTTTTCAGCTATACGGGCGTAAATGTAAGGAGATAATACATCTATAGCCAAACTGCCATCTTGGTTGATAAAATGTTTATCTTGATACCAGTCTAAAACATCTTTTAAGAATTGTGTCCCTTTTTGAGCTCCCATGACTGCTGCCTGAATTTGAATACCAGAGATATAGACGTCAGCAGTTCGTTTTCCGTTTTTATCAATATACGTCATTGTTCCATCTCGTTCAATCTGGCTGGGATGATATTCCAAGCTGGAAAAGAATGAATAATGTAGAAAGTCGTCGAATCTTTTTAGAATTTTTACATCTGAATCCAGATAGATACCTCCTTCAGTGTAAAGGGCATACATACGGATATAATCTGCAGCGAAGGCCCATTTACGGGCTTTTACTGCTTCTTGTACATATACTGGTGCAGAAGAAACATCGAATGTTTCCATGTTCCAAAGTTTTATTTCGTAGTCCGGCATGACTTTTTTCCAGGTTTTCATGCACTTTCGAATTTTTTCAGGATATGGGTCGCCACTTAGCCAGCAAAAATGTATGATTTTAGGTATCATAGTTTTATCTTTTAAATAATCGTTTTATCTTTTCTTTTCTTGCATGTTTTTGTTCCAGTTTTTGTAGGTAACCAGTGGTGTGTGCAAGTGTTTCTTCTTCATCCCATTCTCTTTGCCGTGCATATTCTCTAACCATAAACTCAAATAAATCTCTTCGGTGCGTAATAGTACTTAGATTTTTGAGACATACTTCTTTGGGAGGGCATGTATCAAAAAAGAGAGAACGGTTAATATCGATTACCTGAAACTGATAATGCGCTTCTTTTTCCGATTTTCGAAACAGGAAGTTACCGAAATTCAAATCTCCATGTACAATACCTTTCTGGTGCATGGAGACGATTAGTGACACTAAGTCTGTAGCAAGTGTTTTGTCGTAATCTTCTTTAGGTACCAGAAAAGGGAAGGCCGGAGGGTCTGGGCATGCTGTACAAATGAAATATCCGGTAGTGAACAGTCCGTGTTCATATGTTTCAAGAAAAGCAATCTCATGAGGAGTTTCTATCCCGCGTTTTCTGAAGATTCCGGCATAGCGAAAGGCTCTTTCTGCTTTGGTACTGCGAAAGAATGTATATGCAATCTGTTGAAAGAAATTAACTCGTTTGAATCGTTTGGCAACGACTGGTGTGCCTTGAATAATGAAACGGCGTACTAAGTTTCTGCCTGAATAGACAATCTCTCCTTGTTCCTCGTCGAACATACGTGGAATATCAAAGAGTTCTTTTGCCATATATTGATAATCTGGAGAAATTTCTATTTTCATATTGTTTTTTCTTCTGTAAGTGAGCGATACAAGTTCATCAATTCTTCGGCTTGTCTTTGTTCTGAAAAACGGGTAACGTATTTCAGGCCTTGTTCTATCATGTGCTGTCTCTTCTCCGGGTGATTCAGTAAACTGCAGATTGCTTTTGTCATGCCTTCTTTATCGTCTGGATGTACGTAGAGAGAATCTGGCCCGCCTGCTTCTTCCAGGCAAGAGCCGGTGGCAGCAATGACGGGTATACCAGAATGAAGAGCTTCAATAATGGGAATTCCAAAGCCCTCAAATCGGGAAGGGTAGACAAAAATTTCTGCCTGTTGGTAAATAGCTGGTAGATACTGGAAGGTTACATCATGAAGAAGATGTACACGTTCTTCTAGTCGATGGCTCTTGATAAACGCATCAATCTGGTTGGTATAGTTAGTACGTTTTCCCACTAAAACCAGGTGTATATCTTCTGGTATTCCAGGCAGGGCCTTTACTGCTAATAATGCGTTTTTTCTTTCTTCTATACTCCCGACACAGAGAATGTATTTTGCAGGAAGATGATATTTTTCTCTGGCTTCTTGCTTAAGCTGCTCTGGTGCGGGATGGGTAAATACTTCATCACATCCTTGATAAATAACATGAATTTTATCTGCATCAATACCGAAATAGTGTATAATATCCTGTTTGGTACATTGACTGATGGCAACTATGGCATTTGCATCTTGGCATGCCTTCCTGAATTTATACGTATAAATGAAACGGTCAATGGGTGGATAACATTGTGGATAGCGCAGAAAAATTAAATCATGGATGGTTACTACGCTTCGGGTGTGAGTTGCTTTCCGGATATTGAGTGGAAGCTCATTACTAAGACCGTGATAAATAGTGATGTGATCTTTCTCCAGGCTACGGGTGATGCCGATGGAGCGCCAGGCAGAGCGGCACTTTTTCCATAATCCTTTGGGAGAGATGCAGGAAAGCGAAGGACATGCGGTAAGCAAGTGATTGAATCGAGGATTGGAACGGATATGCGGAGCGTAAAGGAAATATTCGTTTTCTGGATAGAAACGATAAAGAATCTCAATCAGGTAACGGCTGTAGTTCCCTAATCCGGTAAAATTTTGTACGGCTCGCTTGGCATCAAATCCTATCCTCATATTAAATATATAATGGTTACGAAGTTTACAAAGGTAGGTTTTCTTCTCTATTTTACCAATTGAATGTGAAAATCATTTGTTTTTGCAGGTAAAAAAGATAAAGACTACGTTCCTTTTAGTGCTTTTCAAAGGCTTTTGGTATACTAAATTCTCAAAAGACTATGTAATTCATTCTTTTTGTGTAGCTTTGCGAAAAGCATGAATATAAATTAAAATAATTGTTGGGCTGTAATGAAAAAGTATGATTATTTGATTGTAGGAGCCGGACTGTTTGGAGCAGTTTTTGCTCGTGAAGCTACCCGGGCAGGGAAAAACTGTCTGGTAATAGACAGACGTTCCCATAAAGGAGGGAATGTATATTGCGAGGATGCAGATGGAATTCACGTGCATAAGTATGGTGCTCATATTTTTCATACAGACAATAAAAATGTCTGGGACTATGTAAATGCATTGGTTCCATTTAATCATTTTATTAATTCACCGTTGGCACGTTTTCGTGATCGATTGTTTAATTTGCCGTTTAACATGAATACCTTTTATCAACTGTGGGGAGTAGTGACTCCTGCGGAAGCCAAAGAAAAGATAAAAGAACAATGTGCGGCATACAGTCATATCGTGACTCCGGCTAATTTGGAAGAGCAGGCTTTGAAATTGTGTGGAAAAGATGTATACGAATGCCTGATAAAAGGATATACCGAGAAGCAATGGGGACGTTCTGCTAAAGAGTTGCCAGCGTTTATAATTCGCCGGGTTCCTTTTCGCTTTGTGTATGATAATAATTACTTTAATGATCGTTATCAGGGAATTCCTGAAGGTGGATATAATAAATTAATCGATGCTTTGCTTGAAGGTATTGAGGTTCGATTAAATACTGATTTCTTTACTGAACGTACTCACTGGAAAGAAGTGGCAGACCGTATTTTATTTACTGGGTGTATTGATGAATATTTTGACTATCAATGCGGACATCTGGAATATCGTAGTCTGCGATTTGAAGAAAAAATACTGGAGGTAGAGGATTTCCAGGGAAATGCGGTAGTGAATTATACAGCTCGAGAGATTCCTTATACCCGTGTTATTGAGCATAAGCATTTTGAATACGGAAAGCAACCGCATACGGTCATTACCTATGAGTATCCGGATACGTATGAACCAGGTAAAGAACCTTATTATCCGGTCAATGACGAGAAGAATGGAGCTATGTATCGCAGGTATCAGGAACTGGCCTTACAGTGTAAGAATGTGATATTTGGCGGCCGATTAGGGCAATATACTTATGCAGATATGGATGATACGGTTGCTTCGGCATTGGAATTATGGGAAAAAGAATGTAATCGATAAATGTATGAGAAATTGTTATTTGTCACGCAACTATAAAGGAGTAGACGGAGCTGGGAACAAGGCAAAAACCGATATAGAGCAGATTATGGAGTCAAATGGTTTTGTAAACGTCGGTTTACGTCAGACGCGTTACACAAACTCCATACTCGCTTTTCTGGCCACATTAGCAGGTGTGCTGAAACTTCCTTTTTCTCTGAGAAAAGGTGATAGGCTCGTAGTGCAATATCCACTTAAAAAGTATTTTACACTGGTGTGCCAGCTAGCTCATTGTAAAGGTGCTAAAGTAGTTGTTGTCATTCATGATTTGGGTAGCTTTCGTCGTAAAAAGCTGACGGTAGCGCAGGAAATTCATCGATTAGGGCATGCTGATTATATAATAGCTCATAATTCTCGGATGAAACAGTGGCTGTTGGATAACGGATGCAAGGTTCCTTTAGGAGTACTTGAGATTTTTGATTATCTTTCAGAAACTACAGCCTCTTCTCATTTGGTCCCCTCACAACCTTACGGAGTAGTATATGCAGGAGCATTGAATCCTCGGAAAAATACTTTTTTGTATGAAGTGGGTAATTATGTTCATTCCTATAAATTTAATTTATATGGTAATGGATTTGATTTGGAAAAGGCACAGGGAAAAGAGCATTTTAATTGTAAGGGGTTTGTTCGCTCTGATGAGTTGATTGCCACGGCGGAAGGAGATTTCGGCCTGGTTTGGGATGGTTTCTCTGTAGATGCCTGTACCGGTAATTTTGGAGAATATTTGAAATACAATAATCCACATAAGACCTCTTTATATATTCGCTGTGAATTACCTGTGATTATTTGGGACCAGGCTGCCCTTTCTGATTTTGTTCGCTCTAACGGTATCGGGATTTGTATATCCTCGTTGGCCGAATTGGATACAATATTATCTTCATTAACTCCTGCGCAATATGCTAAGATGAAGCAGAATACTGTGGAAATAAGTAAAAGATTAAGTCAGGGGTATTATATAACAAAGGCATTGTCGGAAGTAGCATTTTAAAGAATGGCAAAAGAAACAATACACATAGCTTGCAATATAGATACTTCTTATGTGAAGTATTGTATAGTCATGCTGACATCTTTGTTTGAGAACAATAGGAATGTTAGTTTTCATATACATGTGATTGCTGGAGAATTATCTGCAGAGGCCCGCAGCTTGCTCTGCGATTGGGTAGAAAAGCATTACTCTCAGACACTGACGATTTACGAGGCAGGCGAAGATTTACTGAAGGGATGTATGATTTATGGTGATAGTCATATTTCTTTGGCTACCTATTATCGGATTTTCTTAGAAACTATTTTACCGCAGAATCTGCAAAAGGTCATTTATTTAGATTGTGACTTGGTTGTAAATGGTTCCATACTGGATTTCTGGAACACTGATATTAAAGAGGTTGCTGTGGGGTGCATAGAAGATATGTGGAGTGGAAAACCTGACAATTATACACGTTTGCATTACAATGCCTCTTTTTCCTATTTTAATGCCGGTGTATTGTTGGTGAATCTGGATTATTGGAGAAAGATAGGATTTCAGCAAAAAGCTGTAAACTATATTTCCCAGCATGTAAATGAATTGATTTTCAATGACCAGGATGTTTTAAACGCTTTACTTTATGATTGTAAGTCGTTTTTACCGTTCCGTTATAATGTACAAGATGGCTTCTTGCGCCGCAAACGTCGCATTCGTCCGGAGTCAATTGCAGCGTTGGACCAAGAATTGCTCCATCCTGTTATTATACATTATACGGGAGGGAAGAAACCCTGGCAATATAAATCTCAGCATCCTTATAAGGGCCTTTATTTCCACTACCTGGATTTAACTCCGTGGAAAGGCGAGCGCCCTGTAGTGCCTTTTTCATATAAGATGAAGAGGCTGGTTGACCATAGCTTGTATTTCTTAAGATTAGCCAAGCCTAAATATCGTACTGTTGTTTCTTTGTAAAACGATAAATGCTAAGGCAGGTACTCAATACTTGGCTTGAATGAGATTGCATCTTTGCATCCCCGTTTGACGGCATCTTTAAATTTTTTCTTGTTTTCTTTGCTGTCAGTTCTTTTATTTATACGATGTAAGTAGATGCGATATCTGTTCAATAAGGAAATATAATAAATAAGTATATTCTTTTTTCGTGAACGGTTTATGTATGACATGTTTCTGGCATGATAATAAAATTTCCATGCTGTTTCTACTGGAGCCGTTTGAATTTTAGGACCATAATTAACAGCGGTCTTATGTACTACCACACTTCTCTCGATGTAAAATCCATCGTATCGGTGAAGATGTATTCTACTTGTATACTCCAGATCGTCAGCCCATATAAAAAATTCTTTGATGGGTAATCCAACTTCTCGTACGGCTTTAGAACTGAAGAGGACAGAGACGAAACTACAAGATTCACAAACCATCCCAGAAGTCTGCATATTGCTTTTTAGGATTGTTTCTTGGGTCGTATGATCTACGACAAGGTTAGGGCCATTCATCTTATGCAGACTTCCATCCGTCCAGATAACTTTACTGCATACGAATCCAATACGGTCTGAAAGTGAAAGACCTTTGGTTAGTTCTTCCAGGGCATTCTTGGTTGGAATGGTATCATCGTCCATTATCCACACATAGTCACACCCTGCTAATACAGCTTGTTTGATACCTTCGTAAAATCCCCAGGCCCCACCTTTGTTTTCAGGAAGGTGAATGATTTCCATCTGAGAATCATTAGATAAACTATCTAAAAATTCATGAGTACCATCTGTAGAGCAGTTATTGATAATAAAGATTTTGTGAAGAGGGAATGTTTGCTGTTTTAAGGCCAGGATATTTTCTTGGAGCAGGCTGAGCCGGTTGTATGTTACTACGACACAGTTTATGATAGGAAGTTTTTCAGGTGTGTTCATGTGAAGTGGATTTTAAGTAAAATAACATTAGGATGAATGGGCAACCAGTTTTTTGTATAAGGTTGGTTGTCCTTCTGTTGTTAATAAGAAATGAATACGCTTGTAGCTGAGTTTATGAAACGTTTGTTGTTGACATAATTGAGAAAAATGTTTTTCGTCATAACTAAGGTTCAGCATTTCCTCCATATCAAATAAACGTGTATGACTAATGGAAATATTATTTAGCTGTTGTTTGACGGAAGGAAGGTTTTGATAAGCTGTGTCAATCACGTAATCAATTAAAAAATAATCAAGCAATCTGTTTTCTTGTTTCCAATAATTGAAGAAGACTTCTCTGGCAAAACTGCATAGAATTCCTTTGGGGTAACTTCCTAAAATAAAACCTGTCCATCTGCCTTGAGATACATTATCTGTGGCAATGTGACTAGCCACTGTAAATAACGGTTCTTGAAAAACTTTTTCAGGGATGGGCTGGCTAACATATACAGTCGCATCTATCCATAAGCCTCCATGCTCATAGAGCAGACACATACGGAGAATATCAGAAAAATGAGTAAATGAGATTTTTCCTTTCTGAACTTTTCGTAGGATGTAATCCGGGATAGTAACATATTTTGATATGTTTTCTTGTGTAATAAGGTGAACCGGATGATTGCCAGCATGTGAGCATAAAGATTGAAAGCAACTTTGTACTATAGGTGGCATCGCATTTTCTCCTTGCCACCAGCAAACCCATATAGGTGCTTGATTGGAGGCTGGGGGTATTTCTTCTTTTTGTGCGTATTTTAGAATGAGATTTTGATAGTTTGTTTGAAGATAATGCAAGATTGCCTGTTGTTTCCGTTCTCGACGTATATCACGAGTACTTTTACTGCCAAAGTGTGGAAGTATAGCCATGACGTATACATTGCGGATACCTGCTACACTCCATACATTTGAGATGTCGCGTATCCTTTGTTTAATCTTTCGTATTAACTTAATCTTCATGAGATTTTTCTTTATTGTGTTTATACTTCTCAATCCGTTTCATATACTCCTGGTCTTTTTTGCTGTTTCCCGGCTGGAAATTCAAGTGCTCAGGAATATTTTTCCCATGATCAATAATCATTGGCTTGGCTCCGGATTTTACAATATCTAACGAGTCGTATAAATTGCCGGCAGGTACCTCGTAGGTGCTCATGCTGAGGGTATCTCCGTGAATACGGATATACTGGTAATATCGGCTTTCAATACCATATTTATCGAAACGCTGGTCGAATGTAATTCTATAGCTTTTGGGGGAGCAGTGACTGACAGTGTAAACTGGAGGTGTTGCACTTCCCTGTTCATTGTGAAGCGTCATTCGGGCATAAGCGTGTTCATGGCCTTGCAGGACGAGGTCCACATTGTATTTTTGGATAAGTGAGTTGAAAATCGTTTTTTGTGCCAGATTGTTATATTTGCCTTTGACAGAATATAATGGATGATGCAAGACTACAATTTTCCATCGTGCATCACTTGCCTGAAGTTCTTTTTCCAGCCATTTCTTTTGTGACCACAGGTAAAAGAACTCCCGGTTACTGTCGAGCAAAAAGAGTTGCAGGTCATTATACCTAAGTGTATACACTTGATTGTCGCCTACCATGGAGTCTTGAAAGTAGGAGAATACCAATGGGAAACGACGTTCCAGTTTGCGGATGGCATATTTCAGGTATTCATGATTACCGGTTACATTTAAAACAGGATAGTACTGCCCGATGGAATCAAGACCAGAGAATGTTTCTGCCCAGTATGAATCCATAGGACGTTCAGTCAGGTCACCTCCAAAGACAAAGAATTCTGTTTTAGGATGTGCCTGTAATGCTTCTTTCAGGTACTGATTGGCTTTTCCGTTTATAGTATCTTGCACGTCGCCTACATAGATGAAGGAGTAATCGTTACGGGTGGTCTGGTTATAGGTATGGAAATTGTACCATGGAGAATATTTTCCGTTGTTACTTACCCGGTAGCTGTAAAAGGTAGCTGGTTTAAGTGAGCGTAAGCGGGCTGTGTAATAGGCAACTTTGCCGCTACGTGACTGGAACACTTCTCCTTTTGCTTCTATCCGTAAAGTATCTTTGGCCAGAGTGTCGATTAACTCTACAAAAGATGAAGAGGCAACTACAGAATCGTATTGCCAGCTGATGTTACGTGAAAGTTCTTCTTTGTCTCCAAATGTCAACAGCACTCTTCCGGGAGCGTTGAGTGGTAGATAAGCCGGTTCTTCCGGATTACCAAACCATACATGCCAGCGGGAATGAACCCAAAAACCTAATACAAATAAAATGAGGACGGAGACTCCAAGGGTGATACGTTGTTTTTTCTTCATCTTTGTTTGGTTTAGAAGGCAAAGATACGAAGTTCTCCAAATTTATCGTTATTTTTGCCGTTCAGTATTTATAAAAAGGTGAGAAATGATGAAGAAAGAATTGTTTTCCAATGTATTGTCACTGGTTTGGAATTTATTGCTTGTTTATGTATGTTATACATTAAGTCGGCTGGTGTTTCTATGTGTAAATTGGGATACATTTAGCGAGCACTTGACTTTTGGATATGCCATGAGCCTTTTCGGGGCAGGTATTATTTTTGATACTACTGCCATCCTTTATAGCAATGCTCTATTTATTTTGTTGTTCTTGTTTCCTTTACATTGGAAAGAGACTCCTGTATTTTATAAAATTGTACGCTGGGTATTTGCCAGTGTAAATACCTTTTTCCTGATAACCAATCTAATAGACTGTGTGTATTTTCGTTTTACCGGAAGACGTACTACGATGACGGTTTTGCAGGAATTTCGGAATGAGGGAGACGGAAAATTAACTTCTATTTTTTTAGATGAGTTTGCTACCTATTGGTATCTGGTGTTGTTGGCTGCTGTGCTGTTTTATGTAATATATAAGCTGTATCGCTCGCCTAAGGTTCCTGTGAAACAGAAAATGCCTTATTATGTGGTACAACTGGTAACTCTGTTGATTGCTATTCCTTTTACAGTGTTTGGTATGCGTGGAGGTATGACTACCGCTACTCGTCCTATTACCTTGAGTAATGCCAATCAATACGTCGAACGTCCTTTGGATGCGGGTCTGGTGTTAAATACACCGTTCTCTTTGTTCCGCACGTTGGGGAAAGCGACGTTTGTCATTCCTGATTATTTGCCTGAGGCAGAAGCTGTGGCAGCTTATTCTCCAGTGCATTTCCCTGCCGATTCAACTGCTTTCCGCCCGATGAATGTAGTGGTAATTATCTGGGAGGGATTCAGTAAACAACATGTAGGCTCATTGAATCCTCAGCTGGAAAACGGGGCTTACAAGGGTTATACTCCTTTTATTGATTCATTGCTGGCAAAGAGTCTGACTTTTCAGTATTCATATAGCAATGGACGCAAGAGTATTGATGGAATGCCGTCGGTATTGTCGTCTATACCAAGCTTTGTAGAACCGTTCTTTTTGACTCCTTCGGCTTTGAATGATGTATCCAGCATTGCTGGTGAGTTGACCAAAAACAAGGGATATTCATCTGCTTTCTTCCATGGCGCGATGAACGGTTCAATGGGTTTCCAGGCTTTTGCCCGTTCCGTGGGTTTCCAGAAATATTTTGGTCGTACCGAGTATAATGAGGACCCGAATTACAATGGCGATGCGGATTTTGACGGGACTTGGGCTATTTGGGATGAAGAATTCTTGCAGTTCTATTGTGACCGGATGTCGGAAATGAAAGAGCCTTTTGTCACATCTGTGTTTACGGCCACCTCTCATGGTCCTTTTGATTTGCCTGAACGTTATAAAGGCAAATTTCCTACGGGAGATGATCCTTTATTTGAAACGGTGGCTTATTCTGATTATGCCATTCAGCGATTTTTTGAAAAGGCCGAAAAGCAGCCTTGGTTTAAAAATACGCTGTTTGTAATTACGGCAGACCATACCAGTGGAAACTGCTATCCGGAGTATGTGACGGATTTAGGTTATTATAATGTGCCTGTCATTTTTTATGCCCCTGGGCTTCCAGAGTTGAAGGGCTTGGATAAAGAGAAGATAGTAGACCAGATTGATATTATGCCTACAGTGTTGGGCATACTTGGCTATGATCGCCCTTATGTGGGCTTTGGGCAGGATGCACTTCATACACCTGCTTCAGAGAAGTTTGCTGTAAATTATTTGCCTTCAAGTGGCATCTACCAGTTCCTGAAAGGTGATTACTTGATTCAGTTCGACGGAGAAAAAGTGATTCATGCCTATCGTTTCCGTACAGACGTGCTGATGAAGGACGATGTGAAAGACAGCATGCCGCAGGAAGTACGGAAAGAAATGGAAACCCAGTTGAAGTCAATTATCCAGCAGTATATGCAGCGGATGAACAACAATGAGTTGGTTTATAGAGAATAACTCAAAATAGCATATAAAAAGTAAACCGGACTTTCACGAGGCGAGAACCTCTGAAAGTCCGGTTTACTTTTTATATAAAGAATGAATTAGTTCTTGTTGGCACGTTTACGTTCCGTTTCGTCCAGAATGACTTTACGCATACGCATGCTCTTCGGAGTTACTTCCACGTATTCATCTTCCTTGATGTATTCCAGTGCTTCTTCCAGTGAGAAGATAACCGGCGGAATGATACGGGCCTTGTCGTCAGAACCAGAAGCACGCATGTTGGTCAGCTTCTTTGATTTGGTTACGTTAATCACCAGGTCGTTTTCATGAACGTGTTCACCTACCACCTGTCCGGCATATACTTCGTCTTGCGGATAGATAAAGAACTTACCGCGATCCTGCAGCTTGTCGATGGCGTAAGCAAAGGCAGTTCCTGATTCCATGGCAATCATTGAACCGTTGGTACGGCGAGGAATGTCGCCCTTGAACGGCTGGTATTCCTTGAAACGGTGAGCCATGATGGCTTCTCCCTGAGAAGCAGTCAGCACGTTGGTACGCAGACCGATGATACCGCGTGACGGCATGTCAAATTCAATGTTTACACGGTCGCCCTGAGTTTCCATGGATACCATTTCACCTTTACGGCGGGTTACCATATCAATCATCTTGCTGGCAAATTCTTCGGGCACGCTGATGGTCAGTTCTTCAATCGGTTCGCATTTCACACCGTCGATTTCCTTGAAGATAACCTGCGGCTGTCCTACCTGAAGTTCGTAGCCTTCACGACGCATGGTTTCAATCAATACAGACAAGTGGAGCACACCACGTCCGGAAACAATCCATTTTCCGTCTTCGTTTTCCGTCTTGCGTACGCGCAGCGCCAGGTTCTTGTCCAACTCTTTCATCAGACGGTCGTGGATGTGACGTGAAGTCACGTATTTTCCTTCCTTACCGAAGAACGGAGAGTCGTTGATGGTGAACAGCATGCTCATAGTCGGTTCGTCGATGGCGATAGGTGGCAGCGGTTCCGGATTTTCGAAGTCGCAGATGGTATCACCGATTTCGAAGCCTTCCACACCGATGATGGCACAGATGTCGCCAGAAGATACAGATTCTACTTTCTTGCGGCCCAGACCTTCGAAGGTATGTACTTCCTTGATTTTAGATTTCACCAATGTACCGTCGCGTTTAGCCAGGGTGATGTTCATGCCTTCTTTCAGCGTACCTCTGTGCACGCGGCCTACGGCGATACGTCCGGTGTAAGAAGAATAGTCAAGTGAAGTAATCAGCATCTGCGGAGTTCCTTCCAGCTGTTTCGGAGCCGGAATGTATTTCACGATGGCATCCAGCAGCGGAGTGATGGTGCCGGTCGGAGTTTTCCAGTCTTCACCCATCCAGTTGTTCTTGGCAGAACCGTAGATTACCGGGAAGTCCAGCTGGTCTTCTGTGGCGTTGAGGCTGAACATCAGGTCGAACACCATTTCATATACTTCTTCCGGACGGCAGTTCGGTTTGTCTACCTTGTTTACCACTACGATAGGTTTCAATCCAATCTGCAGGGCTTTCTGAAGCACGAAGCGGGTCTGCGGCATCGGACCTTCAAAAGCGTCCACCAGCAGAATACATCCGTCGGCCATGTTCAAGACACGTTCCACTTCTCCACCGAAGTCGGCGTGTCCCGGAGTATCGATAATGTTGATTTTTGTACCGTTGTAATTGATGGATACGTTCTTAGAAAGAATGGTTATACCTCTTTCACGCTCCAGGTCGTTGTTATCCAAAACCAGTTCACCGTTGGTCTGGTCGTTGCGGAACAGGTGTCCCGCCAGCATCATCTTGTCCACCAGAGTTGTTTTTCCGTGGTCAACGTGAGCAATAATGGCAATGTTTCTAATGTCTTGCATACTATACCTATATATAATTGTGTGCAAAATTACTGTTTTTCAGCGAAAGGCGGGTATTTTATGCAGGGTTTTTATATTTTTTGGCGGAAACTGGACTACAGATGCCGGTCTTCATGGGGAAGAAACTTCCGTCAGGGCTTTTAAAGGAATTCTTCTTCCGGGTATGAAAAAAAGATGTAAAACGCTTGTAGTCTGAAAGATTATGCTTACCTTTGCATCCGCAAATCAAATTTATACATTTTAATAAATAGTCAAATTATGTATTTAGACGCAGCTAAAAAACAAGAAATCTTTGGAAAGTACGGAAAGTCTAACACTGATACTGGCTCACCTGAAGCGCAGATAGCATTGTTTTCATACCGTATTTCTCACCTGACTGAGCACATGAAGCTCAACAGAAAAGATTATAGCACTGAAAGAGCTTTGACAACTTTGGTAGGTAAGCGTCGTTCTTTGCTGAACTACCTGAAGAGCCGTGATATCGAAAGATACCGTGCTATTGTTAAAGAACTTGGTCTTCGTAAGTAATCCGTTACTTGCTGCAGGCAAAAAAATAAGCCGCTTTTCCTTCAAGGGAGAGCGGCTTATTTTTTGTACCCTCGTCGGGAATCGAACCCGAATCTAAAGTTTAGGAAACTTCTATTCTATCCGTTGAACTACAAGGGCAATCTTCCGCAAAAGTAAGTCTTTTTATTGAATATCCATGATTTTGGTATGAAAAAAGCGGTTTCCTGTTGATTTTTACGCCTTTTTTAGCTGCTATGGAAAACCTCGAAGTGTTTGGAGGAAAATGCCAAAGCGTTTTGTTTGAAACGCAAGTTCATTTGACCTAAGACGCACTTGTGTTTCCTTTCGAATGTACTTGCTTCTTTTTTAAAACGTACTTGCGTTCTGCTGGTGCGAAAATAAACCTCGTATTTCTGGCTCGTTTTGTTTGAAAAATTGATATTTTTGGAAGAACGAATTCTAAAAATTACGATATCTATGGGAAAAATAAGTCAGTTTGTAAAGGCGGGGGCCTTGCTTTTGACAATGGCAGGATGTTCTTCGCCGAATTCCGGGGGAAAGGATGCGGAGATGGACCGCTTTATCAGTGACCTGATGGGGCGCATGACCTTGCAGGAAAAGTTGGGACAGCTGAATCTGCCGGCAGGAAATGATTTGGTGTCGGGAGCAGTGAAGAACAGTAAGATGGCAGAAGCTATCCGGGCTGGTGAGGTCGGCGGCTTTTTCAATGTGAAGGGTGTCAATAAGATTTACCAGATGCAGCGTATGGCGGTGGAGGAAACTCGTTTGGGGATTCCTCTGATAGTGGGTGCCGATGTGATTCACGGGTACGAAACGATCTTCCCGATTCCGTTGGCCCTGTCTTGTAGCTGGGATACGGCGGCGGTAACGCGTATGGCACGCATTTCTGCCACGGAAGCCAGTGCCGATGGAATCAGCTGGACATTCAGTCCGATGGTAGACATCTGTCGGGATGCCCGTTGGGGACGTATTGCAGAAGGAAGTGGAGAAGACCCGTACCTTGGCGCGCTGATGGCCGGAGCGTATGTGCGCGGTTATCAGGGTGACGGCATGAAGCAGAACAATGAAATCATGGCCTGTGTGAAGCACTTTGCGCTGTATGGAGCTTCGGAATCGGGACGTGACTATAATTCGGTGGATATGAGTCGTAATCTGATGTATAATGTGTACCTGGCTCCTTACAAGGGTGCGGTAGAAGCCGGAGTGGGCTCGGTGATGAGCTCGTTCAATACCATCAACGGGGTGCCTGCTACAGCCGACAAATGGCTGCTGACGGATTTGCTCCGCAATGAGTGGGGATTCACGGGTTTTGTGGTGACCGACTACAATTCAATTGGTGAGATGAAGACTCATGGGGTGGCCGACTTGAAGGAAGCTTCTGCTCGGGCACTGAATGCGGGAACGGACATGGATATGGTGGCACATGGTTTCTTGCATACGCTGGAAGCTTCATTGAAGGAGAAGGCCGTAACGCAGGAGCGGATTGACGAGGCCTGCCGTCGGGTACTGGAAGCCAAGTATAAGTTAGGATTGTTTGAGAATCCTTATAAATATTGTGATACGCTTCGAGGTCGCAAGGAACTGTTTACGGAGGCGAATCGTAAAGCGGCACGTGAGATTGCGGCCGAAACGTTTGTGCTGTTGAAGAACGAGGGGCAGTTGTTGCCTTTGCAGAAAAAGGGACGCATTGCATTGATTGGGCCGATGGCTGATGCGCAGAACAATATGTGCGGCACGTGGAACATGGATTGTCAGACAGACCGTCATGTGACGATGTACGAAGCTTTCCGTCGTGCGGTAGGTGATAAGGCTACGGTTTCTTATGCCAAAGGAAGCAATGTGTATTATAGTGAGCATATAGAGAAAGGGGCGGTCGAACCTCGTCCGCTGACACGTGGGGATGACCGTCAGTTGCGGGCTGAGGCTTTGCGCGTGGCGGCTTCGGCTGATGTGATTGTGGCCGCATTGGGTGAGAGTGCCGAGATGAGCGGAGAGTCTTCTTCTCGTACGGATATTCAGATTCCGGATGCGCAGAAAGATTTGTTGAAGGCACTGGTGGCTACCGGAAAGCCGGTGATACTGGCTTTGTTTACCGGTCGTCCATTAGATTTATGCTGGGAGTCTGAGCATGTACCGGCTATCCTGAACGTGTGGTTTGCCGGCAGTGAAGCGGGCGATGCCATTGCCGATGTGATGTTTGGTGACGTGTCTCCTTCGGGCAAGCTGACCACGAGTTTCCCGCGTGCGGTGGGACAGTTGCCGCTTTATTATAATCACTTGAACACGGGGCGTCCGGATACGGATGATACCACTTTCAACCGTTATGGCAGCAATTACATCGACCAGAGCAATGAACCGCTTTATCCTTTTGGTTATGGTTTGAGTTATACTACTTTCCGTTACGGTAATTTGCAGTTGAGTGCCGAGCGTATGGCCAAGGGTGGGCAGTTGAAGGTAACCGTGCCTGTAACCAATTCCGGCGAGTGTGACGGAGTAGAGATCGTGCAGCTGTACCTTCACGATGTGTATGCAGAAATCTCCCGTCCGGTGAAGGAGCTGAAAGCTTTCCGTCGTGTGGTCCTTAAAAAGGGAGAGACGCAGAATGTGGAGTTTGTGCTCGACGAGGATGATTTGAAGTATTATAACTCTCGTCTGGAATATGGATATGAACCGGGAGAGTTTGAGGTGATGGTAGGTCCTGACAGCCGGAATGTGCAGCACGCGACTTTTGTGGCTGAATAGTAGTCAGGTCATATAAAACAAAAAATGGTCCGCCTTTGTGAGAAGATTCAGAGGCGGACCATTTTTGTGTTATTCAAGTTGGACGTTGCGTACATGTACGTCTGTGCAGTGTAAGAATACCGAAGCCGATTCCCGGAATTTCTCGACCGATTCTGTGGTGAGAAACTCCCGTCGCTTGTTCTTGGAACAGCGTGCGTCCATGTCCGGATGACGCGACAGATAGTCTTTCAGACTTTCGCTTACATACTCGCCTTGCGTTACCAGCCGGATGTGCGAGGGGGTGTACTGCCGTATCTTTTGCAGAAGCAGGGGATAGTGCGTACAGCCTAAAATCAGAGTATCGATATCCGGGTCTTTCTGCAGTATGGTATCAATGTATTTCTTGACGAAATAGTCGGCTCCGTCACCGTCGTATTCCTTGTTCTCTACCAGTGGTACCCACATGGGGCAGGCCATTCCTGTGACCTGAATGTCCGGAAAAAGCTTTTTAATCTCCAGCGGATAGGATTCGGAGCGTACGGTACCGGCTGTGGCTAGCAGACCAACGTGCCCGTTACGGGTGATTTCACCGATACATTCCACGGTGGGGCGTATTACTCCCAATACGCGGCGGGTCGGATCCATGTGAGGAAGGTCGTTCTGCTGGATGCTGCGGAGCGCTTTGGCGGAAGCCGTATTGCAGGCCAGGATGACCAGCGGGCAGCCCAGCTCAAACAATTTCTTGACAGCCTGCAGGGTGAAGTCGTAGACCACTTCGAACGAGCGTGTGCCGTATGGGGCACGGGCATTATCTCCCAAGTACAGGTAATCGTACTGTGGCAGTCGTTCGATGAATTTTCCTAAGATGGTAAGACCTCCGTATCCGGAGTCGAATACTCCGATAGGGCCGGTGTGAGGGGCAGATAGAGGGTACATGGGAAAACAGTTGAAAGGTTTGAAAAGAAAAATGTCATTCAGAGAAATCTTTTGTGTGTTTCTCTGAATGACATGTAGTCAGTACGACAAAGAGTTTCTTTAATTACTGAGCAGGAGTTGCTGCAGGTGCTGCTGGAGTAGCAGGAACTGCTGTCAGGCTGATGCCCAATTTAGTCTTGATGTCGTTTGTAATATCTTTTGACTGAGCTTCGTCAATGTAAGGAATATCAGTACGATTCAGGTCGAATACGTAAGTATAAGCACCAGCTTTACCTACAGCCTGTACGGCATCTTCCAGTTTCTTGTAAATCGGTTCCATCATGTCAGCGTATGCTTTCTGCAACTGCTGCTGAGCATCCTGCTGGAACTGCATACCTTTTTCACTCAGTTCCTGCAATTCTTTCTGGCGGCGTTCCTGAATGTTCTGCGGCAGGTTCTTCTGTTCCTGCTGGTATTCTGCATATTTCTTGTTGAATTCGTCAGAAGCACGTTTGATTTCGTCCTCATATTGTTTCTGCATAGTCTGGATGTCTGTCTGTGCCTTTGCGTATTCCGGCATTACTGGAATGATATCCATTGATTTAAAGTGCGCAAATTTTTGTGCGAATACACTCATCGGTGCGATGAGTAAAAGTAAAAAAGCAATTTTCTTCAACATAATCTCAAGTTTCTATTTGTTATTAATTAATTCGATGTATAAAACGGGGCTTATTATCACCCGGTTGCAAATGTATAAAATTAATTTGAATATCCTAGTTTTGCAAGAACCTCATTGCTTATATCAATGCGTGGAGAAGCAAAAATCATGCTCTGTGCCGAGGCACGGTCTATCACGGCATCGTATCCGCGCTGGGTTGCAATTTCTTTCACTGCATTGTAGATGGCATCCTGAATCGGAGAAATCAGTTCCTGGCGTTTCTTCATCAGTTCACCTTCCGGTCCGAAATATTGCTTGCGGAGCTCTGCCGCTTCTTTCTCTTTGGCTACGATAGCTTCTTCCTTGCTGGTTTTCTGAGTAGCAGAAAGCGTGTTGGCGCTTTTCTGGTAATCTTCGTACAGCTTCTTTGCTTCGTTGGCTTTGGCCTCAATCTGGCTTTGCCATTGCTTTGACAGTGACTCCATCTGTTGGTTGGCCTGTTGATAAGAAGGTATCTGCTTGAGGATATACTCCATATCTACCAGCGCGAATTTCTGTGCTGAGGCCATGCCTACGGCGGCCACTAACAGCATAACGGATAAAATGAGTCTCTTCATAATCATTGGTTTTTAAGTGTTAGAATTCTTGTCCGATGATAAAGTGGAACTGACTTCCGCTGTATTGCATTGAACCGTCAATCTTGTCGAAACCGTAAGCCCAGTCAATACCCATCATACCAATCATCGGCAGGAAGATACGTACACCGAATCCGGCAGAACGTTTCAACTGGAAGGGGTTAAAGTCGGTCACGTTGTTCCATGCGTTACCTGCTTCCACGAAGCCCAGTGCATAGATACTGGTAGAGTTTTCCAGCATCAGCGGGTAGCGGAGTTCGGCACCCAGACGGATGTAAGCATAACCTTCACTTCCGTACGGAGTCAATGAACCGTTTTCATATCCACGAAGGGCGATGGTTTCAGATGCATAGTTGTAGCTGTAACCAGTCATACCGTCACCTCCCACGTAGAAGGTTTCAAACGGTGAACGTTTGTATTTGTTGAAGTGACCGAGGATACCGAATTCTGTACGGGTCATGATAACCGGACATTTCTGGATATCCATCAAGGCTGTATAAGTCTTGGCTTTGAATTTCCACTTGTGGTATTCAATCCACTTGTACATGCTGGCAGCATCGTGGTAGTTGTCTTTACCGTAAGTAGAGTAGTCCTTCTTGCTGAACAGAGAATACGGCGGAGTAATCTGCAAAGAAGCCGAGAATTCTGAACCGTAACGCGGGAAAATCGGGTTATCCGTAGAGTTACGTGACAAGGTCAGGTTCAAGCTCAGGTTATTACAGTTACCGGTGTTCATGTACTGTCCGTTGTTCAGTTTGATATAGAGGTAACTCCAGTCTTTCAGCATGAATCGCTGGTAAGACAATTCAGCCGACAAGGTAAAGTAGTCATCCGGCCAGCGCAGACGTTTACCCCATCCTACAGATACACCGAACATCTTGATAGACTTGTCGGGGTCGTAGTAAGATTCGTAGTTGTCATAATAGTTTCCATAACCTCCGTAGTATCCGTATCCGCTTAACATGTTGTAATAGTTGTTCATGTAAGCAGAGTTGTAATACTGGCTGCTCACGTCGGTCTGGATAGAGTAGAAGGCCGAAACAGAGAATGAGTTCGGGCGTTTGCCGCCAAACCATGGATCGAAGAACGATACACTGTATGACTGATAGTAGCGTCCGTTGGTCTGTCCACTGATAGTCAGTGTCTGTCCGTCACCTTGTGGCAGGATACCGCGGTAGTTATCGTTTTTGCGGAACAAGTTCGCAAATGAGAAGTTGGTGAACTTCAAACTCAGCTTACCGATGATACCAGTCTGTCCCCAACCGGCAGAGAATTCCACCTGGTCGTTGGCTTTTGATTCCAGTCCCCAGTTAATGTCGACTGTACCGTCCTGGAAGTTCGGCTGTACATCCGGCTTGATATTTTCAGGGTTGAAGTGTCCCATCTGTGCAATTTCACGGTAAGAACGTTCCAGTGCTTCCTTACTGAAGAGGTCGCCCGGACGTGTACGCAACTCACGACGTACGATATTTTCATACAGACGGTCATTACCGTTGATGCGTACGTGACTGATGCTGGCCTGCGGACCTTCAGTGATACGCATTTCCAGGTCGATAGAGTCACCGTCAATGTTTACTTCCACCGGATCGAGTCGGTAGAACACATATCCACGGTTATAGTAGTTGTTACCGATTGCATCTTCATCATTAGAGATACGGTCGTTCAGCAACTTCTGGTTATATACATCACCGCGTTTCATGCGGAGCTGTTCGTTCAATAGGTCAGAAGGATATACCGTGTTACCTACCCAGGTGATGTCACGAAGGTAATATTTCTGTCCTTCGTAGATTTTCATGTAGACATCTACCGTCTTTTCATCGTATGGCGATACACTGTCTACTACAATCTGTGCGTCACGGTAACCCAGCTCGTTATATTTATCGATGATTTTCTGCTTATCTTCTTCGTAACGTTCATTGATGAACTTCTTGGCGCGGAAAAGGTTAATCAGCTTACCTTTTTCGTTGGTCTTCTTCATGACACGCTTCAACTTCTTGTCAGTAAGTACCTCGTTCCCGTCAATGGTAATCTGGTGGACTTTGACTTTAGCTTTCTTGTCAATGTTCACATCTACATATACCTGTTCCTTGTTTTCCGGGTCCTCGCGTTCAATGATGTTTACTTCCGCATTCTTGAAACCTTTCTCGTCAAAATGCTTCTTGATCAAAATCTTGGCACGGTCAATCAAGTTCGGTGTAACCTGTGTACCTTTTGCCATACCCAGTTTAGCCTGCAAATCCTCACGTTCACTCTTTTTCACACCGTGAATTACGATGTCGGTAATACGCGGACGCTGTGTCAGCTGGATAGACAGGTAGATTTTATTGTCTACAATCTTATCCGCAGTGATTTTCACGTCAGAGAACAAGCCATGACGCCAGTATCTTTTTACTGCTGAGGTGATGTCATCTCCTGGTACGGTGATAGTTTGTCCGACAGCCAGACCGGAAATACCTATCAGGACATAATCCTCATAGTTCTTTACTCCGCTGACCTTGATGTCGGCGATTTCATATTTTTTAGGTGTTCCGTTGTAAAGGATAACTGGCTTATCGCTTTGTTCAGTTGTATTATTGTCCTGTGCATATCCCCCCATTGGAGCAGACGAAAGACATGCAGCAATCAATAGAAGAAGTGAAAAACGGTTTTGCATTGTTCTTTGTTAAATTTGTTCACTGGTTTTGCCGAATCGGCGTTCTCTTTTTTGAAAGTCACAAATAGCCTTACATAATTCTTCGGCCTTGAAGTCCGGCCAGAAAGTGTCACAGAAATACAGTTCCGCGTAGGCGCATTGCCAAAGCAGGTAGTTGCTCAGACGGATTTCACCGCCTGTTCTGATTAACAAGTCCGGGTCGGGCATATAATGAGTAGCCAGGCATCGATCGATGGTCTGGTCTGTAATTTCTTCGAGAGAAAGGGTTCCTTCCTTCACTTCACGGGCAATTTTTTTGACAGCCTCCGTGATTTCCCATTTAGAAGAATAGCTTAATGCTAATGTCAGACACATTCCCGTGTTCTTTGATGTACGTTCAATACACTTGTTCAGTCGTGCAAGTACGTTTTCCGGCAATTTTTCTGTTTCACCGATGATGCGGAAGCTGATGTTGTTCTTCATGAAGGTTTCTTCTTCAATGGAGTCCATAAGCAAACTCATCAAAGCGGCTACTTCGTCTACCGGACGGTTCCAGTTTTCTGTAGAGAATGTATAAAGAGTCAGATATTTCACGCCTAACCGTGCGGCTTCTTCCGCAATGACATGTACGGTCTCAGCGCCAGCCTGGTGTCCGAAAGTACGGGCGTGTCCCTGCTGTTTGGCCCAGCGTCCGTTACCATCCATAATGATGGCTATGTGTGCCGGTATCCGATTTTTGTCTATTTGGTCTTTATATAGCATGGCTTGTTGTTTTTCAGGGTTCTTAGATTACCATTTAGGAGTAAATCCCAATCGGTTGATGCGTCCTCTGCAGATACTTCCATCTTCCCACACAATCCAGATAAAATTACCTCTGGATGTTTCGCTCTCCAATTTCGGAGTTACGGCACATGAGTAATTTTTGCTATGTGCGGTATAAAGTTCACTGAATTCTGCCGGGAAGGCCATACATTCCGTTACAGGTCTCCAGCAAAGTCCGTTGTCGGTAGAGCAATAGAACTGGCTGAAAGGTTTAATTTCTTTGTAACCTCCTCCGAATGCATACAACTTTCCGTCATAGTAAATCATGGTGACATTTTCCAAATTAGGAAGCGGAAGGTTCTGCATTCTTTCTTCCCATTTGTTGTCACTTGATATACGGTTGAATACTAATGCAGTCGTATCATTAGCTGTATTGCCCTGATTATAGCAAAGCGCTACAGTGGTAGTAATATTGCTGTTATAAGACGCTGTAGTTGTATTGGAGAAGAAGGGTTTACCTGCCGGGAACTGTGTGAATGGATTGGCATCTTCCGTCCATACGCCATTTTTATAAGTATGACTTACGCTGTTGCTTACTCCGTTGCTTATTTTGTTGATTACGGCATAAAGTTCCTCCTTTGTATCGTTTCCACCTATCAGCACTTCAAATGTTTCTGTGCCTACATGTTCAATCTCATCGGTGGTTACGCTTAGTTTATAAAGCTGTTTGTCATTAGTTCCTCCTGCCAGGAAATAGATGTTGCCTGCCCATGCGGTAGCAGAATAAGTATCAATGTTTGAAGGTATATTGTCTGTAACAGGTACCCAAGGACTAGGATTGTCATTTGCTACATCCGAGTATTCAATATGAGTACCGTTTCCATTCTTTCCGAAAACATATACCTTTCCGTTGGCATATACTGCTTTCTGTTCACTCAAACTTCCGGCATTGAATAGTTGGGTGTCAAATTTTTTCCATGAAATCGTGTCCGGTTCTTGTTTATGTACGTTGATGGTAACTTTATAAGGCTTTCCCTCTACACCACTATATGCATACACTTTAAATTCCACCGGGTTGGTAAAGTCAATAGAGTCAGTTGATGTCCAGATGGTATCATGATCTGATCCTTTTGGTGTGTAACCCAACATTCCCGCATCATATGTGATACTGGTAATAACCTTGTCTATGTGGGTTCCTACGGGGAGTGAGTCTTTATTTGTGATGGTTCTGTTGATTTGGTCAATGGTGAATGGATAGTTAGAACAATCAAGTGTATCTACATAAGGACTATCTAAACCATTTTTGTCTTTTCCTATACGATCGATATTCAATGTCCCCAGAGAGAATCCCGTAATACTGGTTTCAGATGTATACGTAATCTGTTCTACATCATTGTCCAAACACGATGTCATTATAGATGTTGCAGCAAAGAGTACTGCAATCAATGGCAAAAACTTTATTTTCATCTGCAAATGAGTTCTTTTAATTACAAGTTGCAAAAGTAGAAAGTTTTTCCTCGATTCCTCGCTTTTGGGGGAAGTTTTATATAAAATTATATTGTTATCTCCTCTTTATCAAGCTCTGTTGCATATTGTCCTGTTTTGTTAAAGGGCACAAGTCTGTGTAAAAAGTCGCTTTTTCAGCATGTCGCAAGAACTTTTTGCGGGCAAAAATTGTTTATATCCCCTTTGTATATCGATATTGTCCTGTATAAAACGGTTTTATGCAATTTGTTTCCTGAAAGAACGGATAATTTTGTAATCCAATAAAAACGAATAAACAACTATGTGCAGACAATTAATTTCTAATTCATGGAAAGCATGCCTTTTTTTAGTGTGTGCCTTTTTTTCCGGTATACCTGTGAAAGCAAGTAATGACTTGTATTCTCCTAATGGGAAAATAGGAGTGAGTTGGGACCATCCAGCAAAAGGATTGAGCGTGATTTATAAAAAAGGAGATGCTTCGATTTCGGTAGTTCAGCTAAAGAATATAGGACTTCAACTTCAGCGTACATCCGGAGACGAATTTAATTATATATCTTCTTCTGCCGTGACTCCCATACGTGAGGATTATACCATGATAACAGGTAAACGCCGCCATTGTACGAACGAGGGAAACCAGCAGGTATTTCATTTCGAGAACGGTCAGAATGTATCGCTGGATTTGGAACTTCGGGTGTATGATGACGGTATTGCTTTTCGCTATGTGTTTCCTCAGCCGACAAAAGAGATATGTGTGACCGATGAAAATACAGCTTTTGTCTTTCAGGAAGGAATTACCCGATGGACACAGAAACTGAATCAAGCCTATGAAGACTTCTATCTGAAAAATAAAGGACGTGTGCAGGGATATACTGCTGGACAATGGGGATTCCCGGCATTGTTTGAAGTGGCAGGTTCTGTTTTTACCCTTATCTCAGAAGCGAATGTAACGAAAGGTAATTGTGGCTCATGGCTGAACAATGCTTCCAGTGCATCAAGCTACAAAGTGGAGATGGCAGAGCCGACCAACGTTTCCGGCAGATGGTGTTCACCTTGGCGCGTGGCCATTATCGGTTCTTTGGCCGATGTGGTAGAATCTACCCTGGTGACAGATGTCAGTGAACCTTGTCGTCTGAGTGATGTCTCCTGGATTAAGCCGGGAGTTGTTTCATGGATTTACTGGGCTTACAATCATGGTTCAAGAGATTATCAGATAATAAAGAAGTACATTGATTTTGCAGCAGATTTTCATCTTCCTTACATGTTGATTGATGCGGAATGGGATGAAATGGGGAACGGCGGCAATGTGGAAGATGCCTTGGCTTATGCAAAACAGAAGAATATTGCTCCTTTGTTATGGTATAATTCTTCCACCGCGTGGTGTGCGTTCGGTCCTTTGTATCGTTTGAACAAGCCGGAAATGCGTCAGAAAGAATTTGCCTGGCTTGAGTCCATGGGTGTGAAAGGAATAAAAGTAGATTTCTTCAGCCAGGACAGTATATCTACGATGAATTATTTTGTGGACATTCTGGAAGATGCAACCAAATATCATTTGATGGTAAACTTTCATGGAGCTCCTATTCCGCGAGGCTGGCAGCGCACTTATCCTCATATGATGTCAGTAGAAGGAGTATATGGAGCTGAATGCTATAATAATAAGGAGACATTGACCGACAGTGCGGCATGGCATAACTGTACATTGCCTTTTACGCGTAATGTAGTGGGCCCGATGGACTATACTCCTTGTACTTTTACAGACTCTCAGCATCCACATATCACTTCGAACGGGCATGAACTGGCTCTGCTGGTTGCGTTTGAATCTGCCTTGCAGCATTTGGCCGACCGCCCCGAAGGATACCATGCCCAACCAGCTGAAATACGTTCGTTTATCTCTTCGCTTCCCACCGTTTGGGACGATACGAAATTGCTAAGCGGTTATCCTTCCAGCTATGTAGTGCTTGCCCGGAAAAGTGGTGATTGCTGGTATATTGCCGGCCTGAACGGAACGAACGAGAAGAAATCGCTTGCTGTAGATTTGAGTTTTATTCAGAAGCCCGTCAAAGAGATCACTTTGTATGCCGATGGAAAAGAACGTAATCAGTTTGATATACAGATGCTCTCTGGCTTGAAGAAAGCTATACATGAGGTGGACTGTCTGCCGCGTGGAGGATTTGTGATGAAGGTTCAAATGAAAAACTAGTCTATTAGATGATTTATTGTGAAGAATGCCTGTACACTATGAAAATAACGTCAGTCATTCTTTTATGTTTTCTTGCCGGGAACTATATGTTTTAAGTTCCGGAAATGTAGGTTTCCCGGATGTGAACCGTATGGCTTATGGGAGAGAAACGTAGAAAGTGCTTTGAGAGTATATGTTTATCATCTGGCAGTTATATAAAAGTCTTTTCGGAAAATGTGATTATAATGACTAGTGTGAGTATAACCGGCGATATTCTTGGGGAGTCATACCTGTGATTTTTTTGAACAGCCGGTTGAAATAAGAATAATCCTCAAATGCCAGTCGAAATGCAATTTCTTTTACAGCGAGTTCTTCTGTAAGTAAAAGCAACTGAGCTTTTTCTATCTTTTTTTGATTGACATATTGTAACGGAGTAGTACCCATTCCTTTTTTGAAAAGCCGGATAAAGTGGTCTTTGGAAAGGCAAGAGATTTCCGCAAGTTTTTCTAATTCAATTTCTTCTGCAATATGTTTATGGATATAGCGTACAGCCTTGGCAATTCGGTTGTCTTCCATTTCATTTTTAGGCTGGGCATATTTTAGGAAATGTGACAATAGTTGCAGTACAATGCCTCTTGATTCTACTTTGTCACAGAAGGCTCGTTGCCTGTTTCTAAGTAGATTTCTCATGAGTGTAGGATTGTTGTCATAGGTTGTCGGGTCTGACTTCTGAAGATTCATGTGTGGATTAATTTCACATAAACGTTGGAAAAGAGATAAATCAAGTGGACTTGCCTCTATTTCCAACGGGAACTTCCAGTGTTCCAACCAGTCGTCTTCTGAGTAGTGATCTTCATAAATATGTAAGTAGTAGTGCTCAAAATGTGAATCGCAGATATTGGTGTGTACTGTAAATGATGGAATAAAATACATGTGATGCGGATATAGAGTATGTATTCCATCGGGTAATTCTATCTGTGCGGTACCTTCTGTGATATAATATAAACGTGTAAACGGACTGTTTACGTTTTTCCAATTCCAGTCGGCATTATGTATAGCCAGTCCCACATTCAGGACGAGTGGATGCATTTGTTCTACTTGCAAGTTCATAAGCAATTCTTTTTCGCCCTAAAATTACATGATTATTTTTTCTTTTCCGAATGACTCCTTTAATAATCGATATTTGTCAATAAAAATCGATATAGTCACATTGAATCTCATTAAAGTCTTTTGTTTTGTCGATATTGACACATAAACGCTCAGTTTAATCCTATCCCTTGTTTAAACTTCTCCGTACATTTGTTTTTGTAAAAACACAATCAGAATAATACTTATGAAAGCAAAGCTTATATTCGCCTCTTTATTTTTATCCATGGCCGGATTGTCGGCTCAGACTTATCAGGTACCGGTATCGGAGCAGGATGAACCGATGATGAAAGGAAAGTTCGAACCCACATGGAGTTCATTGGAAAACTATCAGGTGCCGGAATGGTTCCGTAACGTGAAATTTGGTATATGGGCCCATTGGGGGCCGCAGTGTGTGGAAGGTTCAGGCGACTGGATGGCTCGTTCCATGTACATGGAGGGTACTCGTGAATATGAATATCATATAAAACACTACGGACACCCGTCGGAAGTGGGTTTCAAGGATATTATTCCCTTGTGGAAGGCGGAAAATTGGGACCCAGACAAGCTGGTAGCCTTTTATAAGAAAATAGGCGCCCAGTACTTTTTTGCTTTGGGTAATCATCATGACAACATGGACTTGTGGGACAGCAAGTATCAGCCCTGGAATTCAGTGAATATGGGGCCGAAGAAAGATATTTTGGCCGGATGGGAAAAAGCGGCAAGAAAATACGGATTGTATTTTGGAGTCAGCTTGCATGCCGACCATGCGTGGAGCTGGTATGAGCCTTCTCAGCGTCATGATACGAAAGGTCCGAAGAAAGGAATTCCATACGATGGAAAACTGACCAAAGCAGACGGAAAAGGAAAATGGTGGGAAGGATACGATCCGCAGGATTTGTATGCACAGAACCATCCGTTGAGTGAAAACAGCTGGGACAACGGAATGATTCACCGCCAGTGGGCTTGGGGCAATGGAGTTTGTGTGCCGAGCCAGGAATATTGTACAAACTTCTATAACCGTACACTCGATGTGATCAATCGTTATAATCCCGATTTGCTGTATTTTGATGTGACAGTAGCACCTTTCTATCCGGTGAGTGACGCGGGATTGAAGATTGCGGCTCATTTCTACAACCACAATATGGCTACTCACAAAGGGAAACTGGAAGCGGTGATGTTTGGTAAGATTCTTGATGAAAATCAGCGAAAAGCCTTGGTGTGGGACGTAGAGCGCGGTGCTCCCAATAAAATTATCGATCAGCCGTGGCAGTCATGTTCCTGCATTGGCGGATGGCATTACAATACGTCTATTTACGAGAAAAACGAATATAAATCAGCTGCATACGTCGCTAAATTGTTGGTAGATATTGTGAGCAAGAACGGTAACCTGTTGCTGAGCGTACCTCTGCGTGCAGATGGAACTTTCGATGAAAAAGAAGAGAAAATCCTGAATGAATTTGGGGTATGGATGAACATTAATAAGGAAGCTATTTATGATACGCGTCCGTGGGTAGTGTTCGGGGAAGGCCCGATTGCGGAAGAAGATATTCCGCTCAATGCTCAGGGATTCAATGAAGGTTCTTACAGTCAGGCAGGAGCAAAGGAAATTCGTTTCACACAGACTCCGAAGTATTTGTATGCTACTGTATTGGCATGGCCGGCAGACGGAAAGGTGAACATCAAGTCACTGGCTGCAGACAGTAAACTTTATGAAGGAAAGATTCGTAAGGTGGAATTATTGGGATACGGAAAAGTCGATTTTGTCCGTACTGTTGAAGGCTTGTCGGTTACGCTCCCTGCGCAGCCGTTGAATCAGATTGCTCCCGTATTGAGAATCACGAAATAATTAAATATGTAATAAGATGGAAGGATATAGAGTAAAAGAGTACGGTATGCCCGTCAAGCGATATTGTCAGGCATTGGATTTGAAAAACAACCCGGAACTGATAGCGGAATACCGGAAGATACATAGTCGTGAAGAAGCCTGGCCGGAAATTCGGGCAGGAATCCGTTCAGTGGGGATACTGGAAATGGAAATCTATATCGTAGGCTGCAAGCTGTTCATGATTGTGGAAACACCGCTTGATTTTGACTGGGATAGCGCGATGAAACGCCTGGCACAGTTGCCCAGACAAGCAGAGTGGGAAGATTATGTGGCACGTTTTCAGGAATGTGTGCCGGGAAGCAGCTCTGCCGAGAAATGGCAGTTGATGGAGCGTATGTTTTATTTGTATGAATCTTAAAAAGTTATCACTATGGAATACCATGAAATAGGAAAGACGGGGATGAAGGTATCCTCTTTGAGTTTCGGAGCTTCTTCTTTGGGGGGAGTTTTCCATGACATTAAAGAAAAAGAAGGATTGGAAGCGGTGTTTACCGCCATTGATTTGGGGATGAATTTTATCGATGTGTCTCCTTATTATGGACATTATAAGGCTGAAACGGTATTAGGAAAGGCCTTGAAGGAGATTCCTCGCGAAAAGTATTATCTCTCTACGAAGGTAGGACGTTATGGAAAAGACGGGGTAAATACCTGGGATTATTCCGGGAAACGGGCTACGGAGAGTGTGTACGAAAGTATGGAACGTCTGCATGTGGACTATATCGACCTGATTAATGTGCACGACATTGAGTTTGCCGACTTGAATCAGGTGGTTAATGAGACTTTGCCGGCTTTGGTGGAGTTAAGAGAGAAAGGGGTAGTAGGTCATGTGGGTATTACCGACTTGCAACTGGAGAATCTGAAATGGGTGATTGACCATTCACCGGCAGGGACGGTAGAGTCGGTGTTGAACTTCTGTCATTATTGCTTGTGCGATGACAAGCTGGTCGATTTTCTAGACTATTTTGAATCGAAAGGTATTGGGGTGATCAGTGCCTCTCCATTGTCTATGGGATTGCTGACCGAAAGAGGTGTACCGTCATGGCATCCGGCCCCTCAACCGTTGGTAGAGGCTTGCCGAAAGGCTATGGAGCATTGTAAGAGTAAGGATTATCCGATAGAAAAGCTGGCCATGCAGTATGCTGTGAGCAATCCGCGCATTGCTACAACGTTGTTCAGTACGGCCAATCCGCAGAATGTAAAGAAGAATGTGGCTTACATAGAGGAACCGATGGATGAAACTTTGGTGCGTGAAGTGCGTGAAATTATCGGCGACCAGTTCCGTGTAAGTTGGGCTAATTCTTAAAGGAGGAATTTGTATATGGAGTTTATAATAATCGATGCACATTCTCATTTGTGGTTGAAGCAGGATACGGTGGTTGAGGGACTGCCTATCCGCACCTTGGAGAATGGAAGGTCATTGTTCATGGGGGAAGTGAGACAGATGCTTCCTCCGTTCATGACCGATGGAGTAAACAGTGCCGAAGTGTTCTTATCTAATATGGACTATGCGCAGGTGTCTGCGGCTGTGGTGACACAAGAGTTTATTGACGGTTTTCAGAATGATTATTTGGCGGAGGTTGCGGCCCGTTATCCCGACCGTTTCTTTGTATGCGGAATGTGTGAGTTCCGTAAGCCGGGCTATCTGGATCAGGCGCGTCAGCTTATTGCACGGGGATTCAAGGGGATTAAGATTCCAGCACAGCGTTTGTTGCTCAAAGAGGGGCGTGTAAGATTGAACTGTGAGGAAATGATGCAGATGTTCCACCTGATGGAGCAGAACGGGGTGCTACTTTCCATTGACATGGCCGACGGAGCTACACAGGTGGGCGAACTGGAGGAGGTAATTCAGGAGTGTCCGAAGTTGAAGGTTGCTATCGGACATTTCGGTATGGTAACCCGTCCTCAGTGGAAGGAACAGATTAAGTTGGCGCGTCATCCTCATGTACGCATTGAATCGGGAGGAATTACCTGGTTGTTCAATGACGAGTTTTATCCGTTTAAAGGGGCGGTAAGAGCCATCCGTGAGGCTGCTGAGCTGGTTGGTTTTGAGAAACTGATGTGGGGATCGGATTATCCGCGTACCATTACGGCTATTACTTACCGTATGTCGTACGACTTTGTGAGTAAGTCTACTGAGTTGACGGAAAGAGAGAAAGCCCTTTTCTTAGGAGAAAATGCCCGCAGTTTCTATGGTTTCCATAATCTGCCGGAACTTCCTTATATCAAGAATATGTCGGAATAAACAAACGGGGAAATGATGAAAAATAATAATAGCTATAAACTGCCGCTTGCACTGGTTTTTAGCCTTTTCTTTTTGTGGGCTATCAGTAGTAACCTGCTGCCTACCATGATTCGGCAGCTGATGAAGACTTGCGAACTGAATACCTTTGAAGCGTCCTTTACGGAAACTGCTTACTGGCTGGCGTATTTTATTTTCCCGATTCCGATTGCCATGTTCATGAAGCGGTATAGCTACAAAGCAGGTATTATCTTCGGTTTGGTGTTGGCGGCAGCAGGTGGCCTGTTGTTCTTTCCGGCTGCCATGCTGAAAGAATATTGGGCTTATCTGTGCATCTTCTTTGTCATCGCTACCGGGATGTGTTTTTTAGAGACTGCAGCCAATCCGTACGTAACGGCTTTAGGCGATACGGCTACAGCTCCTCAACGCCTGAATCTGGCGCAGTCATTTAACGGGCTCGGAGCTTTCATTGCAGCCATGTTTTTGAGTAAACTGATATTGAGTGGCACGCACTATACGCGTGAAACGCTTCCGTCGGATTATCCGGGTGGATGGGAAGCCTATATCCAGTTTGAGACGGATGCTATGAAAACTCCTTATCTGGCATTGGCGGTATTGCTGCTGGTTATTGCGGGAATCTTTATTTTCTCCAGGTTGCCTAAGATTGGAGATGAAGGGCAGCGGGGCACTTCTAAGGAAAAACTGATTGATTTCAGTGTATGGAAGCGGTCGCATCTGCGGTGGGGCGTCATTGCACAGTTTTTTTATAATGGCGGACAGACGGCTATCAACAGCCTGTTTTTAGTCTATTGCTGTTCGTATGCCGGGATTTCGGAGTCGGAAGCTACCACCTATTTCGGTTTGTATATGTTGGCCTTTCTGTTGGGACGATGGATTGGTACCGGACTGATGATTCGTTTCCGTCCGCAAGATATGTTGCTGGTCTATGCATTGGTGAATATTCTGCTTTGTGCCGTAGTTGCCGTGTGTGGAGGCTGGATTGGTCTGTATGCCATGCTGGGCATTTCGTTCTTCATGTCCATCATGTATCCTACCCAGTTTTCATTGGCACTGAAAGATTTGGGCAGTCAGACGAAAAGTGGCTCTGCTTTTCTGGTGATGTCGATAGTAGGTAATGCTTGCCTGCCCCAGTTTACGGCTTATTTGATGCACATTAATGAACAGATGTATCATCTGGCGTATGTAGTTCCGATGATTTGTTTCTTATTCTGCGCCTATTACGGGTGGAGAGGATACAAGGTGTTGGATTGAAAATAGTCTATCTGAAAATAAAAATAACAAGAAAATGAAAGCGGTTCAAATTGCAGCTCCCCAGAAGATGGCGGTCGTAGAGATTGAGAAGCCTGAATTGAAGGCTGGGGAAATATTGGTAAAGATTGAATATGTAGGTTTCTGTGGTTCTGATCTGAATACTTATCTGGGGCGGAATCCGATGGTGAAAATGCCGGTCATTCCGGGACATGAGGTCGGTGCGGTAATAGATGCCGTAGGACCGGGTGTACCGGAGAGTTTTAAGAAGGGCATGAATGTGACACTGAATCCCTATACGAATTGTGGAAAATGTGCCTCGTGTCGGAACGGGCGGGTCAATGCCTGCGAACACAATGAGACGTTGGGCGTGCAGCGTAACGGCGTGATGTGTGAATATGCGGTGCTTCCTTGGTCGAAAGTGATTCCGGCTGAAGGCATTTCTTCTCGTGACTGTGCGTTGATTGAACCGATGAGTGTGGGGTTTCATGCCGTGTCACGCGCGCAGGTAATTGATAATGAAATTGTAATGGTGATAGGCTGCGGCATGGTCGGGATGGGAGCTATTGTACGTGCCGCCTTGCGTGGAGCTACTGTGATTGCCGTCGATCTGGATGACGAGAAGTTAGCGCTGGCTCGTGAGGTAGGAGCTACGTACGTCATCAATTCACGCACGGAAAATGTGCATGAACGTGTGCAGGAATATTCCGGCGGGCTGGGAGCCGATGTGGTAATCGAGGCGGTAGGCAGTCCGGCCACTTACGTGATGGCGGTCGATGAGGTCAGCTTTACGGGACGCGTGGTATGTATCGGTTATGCCAAGAGCGGGGTAGAATTTCAGACAAAATACTTTGTACAGAAAGAGTTGGACATCCGTGGCTCCCGAAACGCATTGCCAGCCGATTTCCGTGCTGTAATACATTATATGAAAACAGGAAATTGTCCGGTAGAAAAATTGATTTCAAGCATTGTGTCGCCCGAAAGTGCATCGGAAGCCATGGAAGGTTGGGCAGCGAATCCGGGTAAGGTATTCCGTATTTTGGTGAAATTCTAAGAAGGCTTACGCTGGAAATGATTGCGTAATTTCAGGCGTTTGTTTATGCTCTACTGATGTGATAAAAAACGTCAGGGCGTTTGTGTCAAAACATAAAAGAGTTTTGTTTTAAACGCCAAAGAGTTTTGGTTGAAACGTACTTGTGTTTCTTTTGAGGCATAAGTACGTTTTTTTATGTCAGATTGTTCCGTTTGTGTGCTGAAAAGTTGTACTTTTGGCATATCTTACAAGTTTATTTTAATCAACCATAAATTAATGCATAGATGAACACAAAAAGCATCTTTTTAGCTCTGTGTTGTCTGACCGCCTTTTCATCCTATGCACAGCACGTGCCAACCCTGGAGGAAGTGGTGAACGGAGGTCTGATTGTCACGAAGGGCGAAAGCCGGGTAAACTGGCTTTCAGAGGGGAACAGTTATTCAAAGAAGGAGAAAAATCCGGCTGGGGGATACGACATCGTTTCGTATACGCCCGGTAAGAACAAGCGTGAGGTACTTATTCCTGCTTCCATGTTCGTAAAGCCGGGTACTTCCGACACGTTGTCTGTCCGTAGTTTTAGTTTTGACACCTTCCATAAGCAGGTTCTGGTGTATACCAATACACGGCGCGTCTGGAGGTATGATACGCGCGGAGATTATTGGGTATTGAACATGGAAACGGGCAAGTTGAGGCAATTAGGAACACAGTTGCCAGAGAGCAGTCTGATGTTTGCCAAGTTCTCGCCCGATGGTACACGTGTGGCTTATGTCAGCGGCAATAATATCTATGTGGAGCATGTTTCCGACGGAAAGGTTGTACAGCTGACCCGCGACGGAAGCAATACGATTGTGAACGGTACATTCGACTGGGTGTACGAGGAAGAATTCTCTTGCCGTGACGGTTTCCGCTGGAGTCCCGATGGCAAATACATAGCCTATTGGCAGAGCGATACGGAAGGTACCGGATGGTTTGATATTATCAACAATGTCGATTCGCTTTATCCGAAAATCCTTCGTTTCCCTTATCCGAAGGCTGGAACTACGAACTCGGCGGTTAAGGTGGGATACGTAGCAGCTTCCGGTGGAGAGACTACATGGATTGATCTGCCCGGTGACCCTCGTCAGAATTATATCATGCGAATGGATTTTATACCGGAAAGCAATGATTTGTTTATCCAGCAGATGAACCGTCCGCAGAACACGAACAAGGTGTGGATTGCTACCATCGGAGGCGGTGCTCCGAAGAATATCCTGACAGAGACAGATGCTGCATGGGTGGAAACAAATGATCAGGTGACTTGGCTGAAGAATAATACTTACTTTACATGGCAGAGTGAACGAAGCGGCTGGCGTCATCTTTACCGTGTAAGTCGTGACGGAAAGGATGTGCAGCCCATTACCAAAGGAGAGTTCGACTTTATCGAACAAGTGGGCATGGACGTGAAGAAAGGTCTCGTCTATTTCATTGCTTCACCCGATAATTATACCCAGCGGTACCTTTATTCTGCCGAGTTGTTGGGAAAAGGTGAAGTGAAACGCCTCAGTCCGATGGATGAGCAGGGACAGCATCGGTACGATTTGTCTCCTGACGGAAAATATGCGGTACATACGTTCAGCAACTCTGTGACTCCTCCCCGGATAGAGATGGTGGCTTTGCCTTCTCATAAAACGGTGTCGGTTATTGAAAATAACGAGGAAGCTGCATCGCAGTACCAGCAACTTCAGTTGAGTCCGAAGGAGTTTGTCAAGACCCGTTCCGGAGAGCTTCAACTGGATGCATGGATGATCAAGCCCGTTAATTTTGATCCGTCGAAGAAATATCCGGTCATCATTGATGTGTACGGTGAACCTGCCGGCTCTACGGTGCAGGATGTATGGCAGGGAGGTGACTTGTGGCATCAGTACCTGGCTAATCAGGGATATATTGTAGTCAGCATCGAGAACCGTGGGGCTGCGGCTCCTCGCGGACGGGAATGGAGAAAGTGTATCTATGGAGAGGTAGGAACTTTTGCTTCGCAAGACCAAGCGCAGGGAATTCTGGACTTGGCCCGTCAGTATTCATTCATTGATACTTCCCGTATCGGTATTACGGGCTGGAGCGGAGGAGGCAGCCAGACGTTGAACTGTATGTTCCGCTATCCGGATGTATTTTGTACGGGTATTGCCATTGCCTTCGTGTCTGACCAGCGGTTGTATGACACGATTTATCAGGAACGTTACATGAATACACCGCAGGCAAATCCGGAAGGTTATCGTAAGGGTTCTCCTATTACATACGTAGAGGGGTTGAAGGGTAACCTGCTACTTATTCATGGTACGGGTGACGACAATGTGCATTACCAGAGTTGTGAGATGCTGGTGAATGAACTGGTGAAGCACGGTAAGGTCTTTTATCAGTTGTCCTATCCCATGCGTTCACATTCCATCAGTGAGCGGGAAGGTACCACGTATCATCTTCGCAAGTCTATGACAGATTATTTTTTGAAGAATCTTCCGGCAGGAGGACGATAAAATTAAAAAAGACAGGCTAATCTCAGTTCTGAGGTTGGCCTGTTTTAGTATGCACTTATTTGTTATCACTATTGGAGTTCTCGGGCTTTTACAGTAAGCCTTATTAACCGCACAATTTGCGGCTTATTATTTGCAAGAATAAAATAAAAAATCCTGATTCTTTTGAGAATCAGGATTTTAAGTGGTGCCACCAGGAATCGAACCGGGGACACAAGGATTTTCAGTCCTTTGCTCTACCAACTGAGCTATGGCACCAGCATTTTTATGTTTGCAACCAATGTTTCTCGATTGCGGTTGCAAAGGTACGCAAACTTTTGGAACTTGCAAATATTTTAGCAAAAAAATACGTTAAAATATAATGCGCAATTAAACTGTATAGTGATATTTAGTTTGTAAATTATTGCTGTCCGATAAAAATTGTGTGGGAGTATAAAATTAGGGCTGATTTCATTTGCGAGGTCAGCTCATTTCCGTTAGATTTCTGTCGCTAAATAAATAATCCAACTGTATACATTTTAGCGGACAGACGCAAAAATAGGGATGCAGTCTGGATGAAACGTCTTCGGATTATTGACTCCACTACTATCACACTGTTCTCCAATCTGTTATTCAAGGGTGTGGGTCGTCATCCCAAGACTGGCAAAAAGAAAGGGGGCATAAAGGTGCACACGGGTCATACACGCCAATGCGAGAGTCCCTTCAGATATTAAGTTTATATCTGCAGTCACCAACGATTCTTTTATGTTAAGGCCGTCAACACTGGGCAAGGGAGACATAGTTGCCATGGATTGTGCATATATTGACTATGAGAAACTGAAAACTCTCACATAAAGAGAAGTATTGTATGTGACAAAATGAAGAAAAAAACTGAGATACAGCATTATAGAGGACTGTATGTACAAGAACACAGACGGCCTTATTGAAGTGCGCATATAATATATCACATTCTCAAAAGTTCTGAAGGGAAGTGGATTGCTCGTTCATCATGCCCTTATCATCACTTATGCCGATGCAAAAAGAACAAACTGATAGCATTGCTTACAAACGATATGGAGTCAGACTCGAACGAGATTATAGAGATTTACCGTAAACGCTGGGAAATTGAACTGCCGTTCAAACAGATAAAACAAAACTTCCCGTTGAAATACTTCTATGGGGAAAGTGCAAATGCCATCAAGATACAGATTTGGGTGCGCTTATAGCCAATCTGCTTCTGATGGTAATGAAAAAGGACTGACACGTTCTTAGAGTTTCTCCGTACTTGTCACCACGATGTGGATTACACTTATATATTATGTGGATTTCTACAGTATGTTCAACCATCCCGGAAAAGGATTGGAAGGCACTATTGAATGTAGATCAGGAAGAAGATTATTAACTATCCATCTTTTGACGGGGCTTGGAATAAGACTCGATCACTGAAAACACAATGGTCGAACGCTACATTTTTATATTTAATCGTTTTTATCGGATTGCAATATTTGTAAATATACATTTTCCCTCATTGCCTAATCATTGTTTCTTCTATTGAAATCTTGTCCGATAACCGAAATTGGACTGAAAGCGAGAAAGCAGGATTTTCAATCCAATTGGCTATAAACTTACTTACGATTTATTCGTAAACAAATTTGGTCTCATTAAGTATCTATATACAACTTGAACTTGCTAGACTAAGTTTGTCATTCATGTTTTCTGTTATTAAAGGATTTCAGCATATCAAGACGAATAGTAAGTGTAACTATCTTTTTTCCAAAGCCAATGAAGTTTTTTCAGTCTTTAAAATGGGAGTAACTTGCTATATGCAATCGCACAAATTAATCAACCGGGCGTATAATCACCCTTCTATATCCAGTCAGTGCAGGAGAACCATTGTCCATTACTTCACAAATTATATGTAATTCCTTGCCTGCTGCATCTTGTGGTATATCAAAGAATGCGACAGGCTTATCAGTTTGCATAATCTCTATATGGCCTGTATAGGTACCAGCTTCTGGCAATATCCACCAATGATATGCTAATGAGTCATTATCCACATCAATTGATTCAGATGCGTCCAGCCATATTCTTCGTCCCACTTTCGAAGTAATGATGATAGGATCCAAACCCTTTTTGCCATTTACATAGACAGACGGATTATGATTTCCTTCGCCACAAGCTGCCCAATCCATCCGGGCTGCAAAATCGGCAAATATGGCCGGATAAAAATATTTCTCGTATTTCTCGGATACAGCTTTAACATCCGGAGCTGCATTGGTGTAACACTCCGTCAGGCTGTCAGGCGAAAGCGCCCAACGGAAATAGCCGCCCCAACCCACCTGATTGCCCACAGCAGGATTATTCAACCCATTGGGAAAGACATGCAGATAAGAAGGCGTATCCCCTTCTACTCCATATTTGTTTTTCGGATAGACCTTTCCTAAATGGCCATGTCCCTGTATATGGGTGGCATATTCATTCCAATTCATACTTCCAAGCGTGTTCTGCACAAGCCAGGCACTTTCATCCCAGAAGAAACGCAATTCCTTTCCGCAAGTCTTACGCAGCCATTGATGGGAACTGAACGCATAATCTACAGGAGGCCCCCCACATACGTCCTGATCTGTAATCGTATATACACACAGTTTATCCAGAAACTTATGCACCTCCGATTCGCTCCGTTCCTTTCTAACCCGCCACACAGCCTGTGCCAATGTGTTGGCACCGCCCCATACCGTAATCCATAACGGACGGCTGTCCTCTTCATCAACCAGCTTGATTATCAAGTCACTTCCCGGAGAATCATTGTTTTCACCAATCCGTTCTATTCCCAGCCCTCTGCTTCCCAACACCGTCCGACTGCGCAGATAACCGGCAGTGGGCCAATAGCCCAATTCCTGCTTTCCGTTCTCCTGCCTTTCCGGTAAAAAACCTTCCTGCTCCGACCGCTTCATCAGATTAGGCAAATCTTTTTCATAAGCGTCGATGACCGTCAACAAACTGTCCATCCAACTTTCGGGATAGGTACCGCCACAGATATTCCATCCGCCTGTAGCGACCAGTCCTTCTATCTCAAACATATCTGCATGAGCCAACAAACGGACCATGGATTCCATATCATCAGGCTCAACATCAGCCGGAGCAATATCTGTCAAGACGACAATACGAGGTTTCAATAGGGATTCATCATTTTGCTTGCTTGTTCCCGCTGATGCAGAAAGACATAAAATCAATAATCCAATAGAGGTCCACAATTTTCTTGCTTTTAAATTCATGGCTTTTTAAATAAATTTGTATAACTAATCAATTGTAATTTTTACATTAGCTGATTGTAATCCGTTAGATGTTGCCACTAAATGTGCCGTACCCTGCTTTCCCCTATTCTGAACCACAACCAGACATTTCCCATAGAACGCCCGGCGTTTGTTATCCTTGAAGCGTTCCATCGAAATCGGACTTCCATTGTCCACACCGGCAATGAATGCGTCACCTTCAACTTCAAAGTTCACCAGATTGTCCGCATTCGGACATAAATTTCCTTCTTCATCCAGAATCTCTACAGTGATAAAGCTCAAATCCTTTCCATCGGCCGTCAACTGCGAACGGTCAGGAGTCAGACGAATCTGTACCGGTTCACCCGCCGTACGGATTTCTTTTTCTCCGACAACTTTGCCATTCTTCCGTGCTATAACTTTCACGCTTCCCGGCTCATATTCCACGCGCCACATCGCATGCAGGCAGTCCGGAGTCTTTGACTTCACTCCCTGCGATTTTCCATTGACGAACAATTCCACTTCATCCGCCTTGTTGTAATAGCACCACATATCCACAACTTGCCCCGGCTTCCAATTCCAATGCGGGAAAAGATGCAAGACCTGCTCCTCCGACCATTCTGACTGATACAGATAATATGTATCCTTCGGGAAACCTGCCAGATCCACAATGCCGAAATAGGAACTGCGCGCCGGCCATCCGAAAGGTGTCGGTTCACCTATATAATCGAAACCTGTCCATACATACTGCCCGCTGACAAAGTCATTGTCACGTACCAGTTTGAGTGTCTCCTCATGCGTATTGCCCCACGGAGCATGACAATTGTCATAAGAAGAACAGGAGAAACTGGAATCATAGAACGGCTTGTCCCATCTCTCCGGCCAAAGAAGCTCCTTGTCGCTCGGCATCCTGTAATATCCGCGTGTAGCCAATGCCGAATTGCTTTCAGTAATGATGAACGGCTTTCCCGGAAAGTTCTTCGGCACATCCGGAATATTGGCATTATGATAGTTATAACCTATAATATCCAGTGCCCCCGATTTAAACAAATGATTGCCCGGAGCCGGTTCATTACAACCTGCCGTAACAGGACGCGTCGGGTCAAGTGCCTTCACGAGATCCGACAGTTTCTTCGTAAGTAGGGAATTCACACTCATTTCTTCCTCCTTCGCCAACATACTCTTTGAATGGCCGAAGTTTAGAATCAAGTTCGCTTCTTCCAGACTTAACGTATCCGCATCCGCATGGCTCCACTGTTCAAGCACTTCGTTACCGATACTCCACATAAAAATCGAAGGATGGTTACGGTCGCGCATGATAAAGTCGTGCAGGTCGCGCTCATACCAGTCATCGAAATAGCGTGCATAATCATGCACCGACTTTTTCTTGCGCCACATATCAAAAGCCTCATCCATTACGATAAACCCCATCCGGTCGCACAGGTCAAGCAATTCGGGAGCGGGAGGATTATGGGAACAACGTATGCCATTACAGCCCATTTCCTTCAGGATTTCCAACTGACGTTCAATGGCACGAATGTTCACGGCAGCTCCCAAGCAACCTAAATCATGATGCATGCACACTCCGTTTATCTTAGTCGGCTTTCCGTTCAACACAAAACCTTTTTGTGCGTCAAAGCTGAACGAACGGATGCCTGCGACAGTTTCATACCGGTCGATACAATGCCCGCCATCCATCAATTCCGTTACAAGCGTATACAGATAAGGGGATTCAATATCCCAACGATGCGGATCTGCCACACTCAACTGCTGGACAGCCACTGCATCCGCCTGTCCGCCGACTCGACACAAAGTATCAGCTTTGGCTACACATTTACCTTCCGCATCAAACAGCGATGAACAGACGGTCACTTTTATATCCACATCTGTTTCATTGGAAACGGTCGTCTGCACACGCACAATAGCCTCCGACTTGTTTACAACAGGAGTCGTGACATAATTACCCCACTCGCCGACATGCACAGCTTCCGTTTTCACCAGCCATACATTCCGGTAAATGCCGCAGCCCGAATACCATCTGGAGTTTGGCTGTTCCGAATTATCCACACGCACTGCCAGCACATTCTTCTCCCCCCATTTCAGATGAGGAGTCAGATCATAGCTGAAAGTTATATAGCCGTAAGGACGACGTCCCAACAGGATACCATTGAGATATACTTCCGAATTCATATAGACTCCATCGAACACAATCCGGAACTTCATGTCTGAATCCGCTTTTTCAGGGACAAATGTCTTTCTGTACCACCCTATGCCGCCGGGAAGCGCACCGCCTCCCGTACCGGAAGGATTGTCCTTACTGAAGTTACCTTCTATGGCCCAGTCATGGGGCAGGTCTAGCAACTGCCAGCCTGTATCCTCAAAATTTGCATCGACAGCTTCAGGTTCATCTCCATTGTGAAAACGCCAGCAATCACCGAAGTTTATCCTTTCACGGCAGGTACTAACAGTTGTACTAAATACCATAAAGCAGGAACAACAAAACACATGTAAGAAAAGCAATAATTTCTTCATATTTTACTCTTTCTATTGAAAACCTATTATATTACCCGGTCATTTACAAAGGCAAAAAAGCCCTCGAGATCATCCCTGTTGTCGGGATTTTTCTCTCTTTGAAAAAATCAAACGTACTTCAGCAGTTGTTTAAATTTTTTTTCGGTGAAACGACGCAATCAGACTTCTTCTGCTTCCTGTCTGTTTCCCTGGAACAATTCACCAAATAAATCTAGCATTATTTAAACAGGTCCTCAATCAAATCTTTATTGAAACTTCTTTACCCGTATATTGCACATCAATACCTTTGGCTTTTATATCAAAAGCCTGCGGTCTGTCCTTATTGACCACCACTACCGTAAATGTACGTTCCTTCAACATACCCGGGAACGAGCCTTGACGTTCGCCAATAGTCAGCGTACGGCTGTCATCGTCATATTCCATCGGAATCATCGCGTACATCCCCTTTTCATAGTTGTAGTTCACGCCTTCGTCCTCATAAAGTGTAAACTCGCCGTCCGCTCCCTGATATACATAAAGACGTATATGTGCGGCGGGCTTTTCATCAGAATACTGTATGTCCTCACCGAACGGGACAATAGAACCGGCACGCACATACAGTGGAACACGTTCGTAAGGAGCCTCCACTTCTGCTTTTACTCCGCCTTCCCGGAACTTTCCGGTATAGAAATCATACCAGCCTTCTGACTTCGGGAAATAGACCTCACGGCTGCGGTCTCCATAACGGTAGACCGGAGAAACCATAAACGCCGGACCGAACATGAACTGGTTACCGATATTGTTGACATTCACATCCGACGTGAAATCCATAACCAGCGGACGCATGATGGTATAGTCCTTGAACCAGGTCATGCCGGCAAGCGAATAGATGTAAGGCATCAGGTTGTAGCGCAATTTCGTATAATATACGATGGAATTGTATGCAGGATGACCTTCCGGAGCGATTTCCCACGGCTCACGGTACGGATATTGCCCGTGCGCACGATACAGCGGGCAGAAGGCTCCGAACTGGAACCAGCGCGTGTTCAGTTCACGCCATTCCTTGCAGTCTGCATTTTCTGTCCTTGTAGCATTCCATTGCTGTTGTCCCGCCACATAACGGTTCTCTACACAGAAGCCACCTATATCCATTGTCCAATAGGGAATTCCGCTGACTGCAAAATTCAGACCGGCGGAAATCTGTGCCTTCATATCTTCCCAACGGGTCGCGATGTCACCGCTCCATGTAGCGGTGGAATAACGCTGCAAGCCGGCAAAGCCCGAACGGGTCAGCAGGAATACCCGCTTGTTATTGTCTGCACTGCGCTGTCCATTGTAGATTGCATCCGCGTTCATCAGCGCATACGCATTGAAATATTCTGTCGACGGCCCCAATGCCGTAGGCCCGCACAAGTCCTTACGGTACTGTAAATCCGTACAGTCGCGTACGTTCGGTTCGCTGGCATCCATCCACCAGGCATCGATGCCCAATGGATAATAGTGTTCGTACATCTGTTTCCAAAACAACTTGCGTGCCTTGGTACTGTATGCGTCATAGAAACCGTATGTGTACCCTTTGCCAATCCAATCCTTCAGGCTGTCCTTCACGGACTGCGGATAAATCCAGCCGTTCCTGTCAAATTCCTTGTAATGCTCGGTCGTGGTATAGAACTTCGGCCATACGGACACCATTATGTGCCCGTGCATTGCATGAATGGAATCGACCATCGCTTTCGGATTCGGGAAATGTGCCTTGTCGAACTCATGGCTTCCCCATGCGTTTTCCGGCCAGTGGCTCCAGTCGAGCACAATGTTGTCTATCGGAATTTTCCGGTCACGGAAACCTTTCAACGCACCCAACATTTCATCCTGCGACTTGTAACGCTCCCGGCTCTGCCAATAGCCCATCGCCCATTTAGGCATGATGGGAGACTTGCCTGTCAAGGTACGGTAACCGCTGATTACATCATCCATATCATCACCGGCGACAAAATAATAGTCCAGCTGAGGAGTCATTTCACTCCACCACGACTGTTTGCCCTGCTCTTTCGGGTCAACCGGACTGAACACACGCAACCCGGAATAAGAAACCGCTCCGTCCGGATTCCATTCCACCTTCAACGGCACACGCTTTCCGGCCTCCAGATTCACGGAGAACTTATAGCTGTTCGGATTCCATGCCGTGCGCCAGCGCTCCGGAACCACCAGTTTGTTGTCGATATACACTTTGGTATAGCCTGCATAATAGAGGATGAACTTGAATTCCCCGCTCTGCGAAGGCTCAATCTCCCCTTCATAAGTGACCTTTGAGCCATACAGCGGAAAGTCTTCCGGCAAATTCACCACATGATTCAGGTCGCCTCTGACCAGATGCTCAAAATAAAGCGAGTCCTCCCGGCGGACCAATGTTCCGGCACCCGATTCCGGAGCGGGGACATAAGTACCTGTTATCGCTCCCTCTTTTCCGTCCTTGTCATACAGCTTGAACACATCCCCCAACTGGGAATAATCGTTCGGATTGCCGAAACGGCAGAGCGAATAGCTGTCAAGAAGCACGCCGTAATTCTTGTTGGAAATGATGAATGGAACGGAAACCTTCGTGTTGTACTGGAAGAGTTCTTCATTCTTTCCCTTGTAATTGAACTCATCCGATTGGTGCTGTCCCAGTCCGTAGAAAGCCTCATCGTCCGGTGACTTAAAAACCTGACGGATAGTATAGCCTTTGGTCCCTTCTACCTCTATAGGAGTGAACGTCTTGCCGCCTCCCTTGTTTTCCTGAAGAATCATGTTCCCTTCTTCATCTGTAAACCAGACCTCCCCGGTCGATGCAAGTACGGAAGCACGGAGCTCGGAAGTAACGACCGTCACCGTATCACCTTTCTGCTCCACACCGAACGGCGTCTGTTCCTTCTGCGGAATCACAACCAGACTTTGGGGGTCGGCGAACTTACTTTCCGGTGTCGCCGACACGTGGACAAGTTTGTCGCCCATCACTTGCAGACGTACCAGCTGCACATCTGTATCGTTTTTCTGTTGTACTTTTATAATCACTCCATTATCTGTTTCTTCATAAATTTTTGAACATGAGCCTAATAACAGACAAGCTAGTAGATAATAAGAAATGTTTTTCATATCCATATCCCTGATATTAAAGTTTAATGATAATATTTCTTTTTGTAAAGGTATAGGTTATTATCCAAACTTGTGAATCCAAATGTTTCATATAAAACCTGCATTTATCTATCATCTGTCTTATATGTTTTCACTCAGGGTATGATTTGTTACTTTCCCTCTTTTTCCTGGTAGACGGAAGGTAAAACTCCGAACTCATCCTTAAAGTAACGGCTGAAATATCTCGGATTGTTGAAACCTACTTCGTATGCTACTTCCGACACATGGAGTTGGCTTTCACGCAACAACTGTGCGGCTCTTTTCAAACGGATTACGCGGATGAACTCAATCGGAGTCTTGCCCGTTATTTGCAACAGCTTCTTGTACAGATGCACACGGCTCATCCCCAGTTCGTGGCTCAGTTCCTCGACCGACAAGTCACTTCGGGAGATATTGTCTTCCACATACTTGATTGCCTTTTCTATCAACTTTTCATCCAGAGAGGTAATAACAATTTCACTGGGGGCAGGATCTATCTTGGAATGAGTGACCTGCCGATAACGGCTCAGCTCAATTAGCTTGCGGATACGCAGAACCAGCGCAATCATATTGAAAGGTTTGGTCACATAATCATCGGCACCCGTCTCAAGTCCTTTCACCTTTGATTCAACCTCTTGTCGGGCAGTAAGCAGAATTACCGGAATATGCGATGTCTGCTTGTTCGATTTAATCTTCCGGCATAATTCATTACCGTCCATTCCCGGCATCATCACGTCACTGATTACCAGATCCGGACAATTCTCCTGAATCATCTTCCATGCCTCTTCACCGTTTAACGCGACATCCACACGGTACTGCAGTTCCAAACTATGCTTCATGAACATGCGGAAATCTTCGTTGTCGTCAACCACAAGCAAAAGCGGAAAATTGCCACGGTCGGTCTGCTCCACAACCTGCTCCGATACACTATCTGCATCCGATTGCCCCACAACAGGTTTCGGCAGTTCGGCCATGACATCCACATGCCTTACCGGAATGCGCACCACAAACACAGTCCCTGTCCCTATGTTGTCGAACACTTCCACTGTCCCCTCATGCAGACGGACGAAATCACACACCAGACTCAACCCAATTCCGCTACCCGTCGTTTCCTCCATACCCTTATGGTCAGTCTGGTAGAAACGCTCGAAGACATGCTCCTTATCCGCATCAGGAATGCCGATTCCTGTGTCGGAAACTTTTATCTCCATCATTTCCTTTTCACCTTCTATACGCTCCATTATCACGGTCACACGTCCACCGTCAGGAGTGTACTTGAATGCGTTTGAAAGTAGGTTCATCATCACTTTCCCTACTTTGTCCACATCGAAGGCCATCGAAAAACTTTCCACTCCGGAAAAGAAAGAGAAACGGATATGCTTCTTGTCGGCCATCAGCAGAAACGAATTGCAGACCTCATGGACATACGACACAATGTCTCCCTCCGCCAACGATAGTTGATGTCCGCTCATCTCCCCTTTCCGGAAATCGAGTAACTGATTGACTAGCATCAACAGCCGCCTTGCATTCCGGTACATCAGCGTCAGCACCGATTTACGCGACTCATCCTTCTCCTGTGCCAGCAGTTCTTCCAGCGGAGCGATAATCAAGGTCAGCGGAGTCCGGAGTTCATGACTGATATTCGTGAAGAAACGAAACTTCATCTGATTCACCTCCTCATTCTTAGCTGCTTCATGTTCTATCTGCTGCATACGATACTTTTCGCGTTCCCTTCGTAGGATATGCCTGCGGGCAAGAAACAGCAGCGACACAAAAACAAACGCATAACACAGCCATGCCCACCACGCAAGCCAGAAAGGAGGATGCACCACAATCGTCAGGCGGGCGACATCTGTACCTTCATATCCGTCACTGTTTGTGGCCTTCACATTCAGTGTATATGTTCCGGGAGCAAGACTGGTAAAAGTCACACGACTTGTTCCAGAAGGAAGAGTTACCCATTCATCACTGAGTCCTTCCAACCGATACATATAGGTTGTCTTTTCCGGCAGACAGAAATTATCGGAGGAAAGTTCTATCGTAAAAAGGTTCTGGTCATAGTTCAGTCCGATTTCCCGGAAAATATTCAAGCCTTCCGGAAGAATCACACGCCCGTCATATTCCTTACCCACCTCTATTTCCTTTCCAAACAGATACAATGCGGAAAACATCACCTTCGGCAATACCTTATTATAATGGATATTGTCCGGATTGAACACATTCAGTCCATACAGCCCACCGGTAACAACCGTTCCGTCACGCAAAGTCTTTATAGCCCTCATGTTGAAATCACAATTCTGTAGTCCGTCCTTCTCGTTGTATACATGCGAATCAAACGCATAGCTTCCGTCACTGTTTCTTGATACTTTCAAATGAACCATACGACGTGTGGACGAAACCCACATATCATGATTATGATCTTCCGTTATGCCGGAAATGATATCCCCCGACACACCTGTGATGCTTGAAAAGACTTTAATGGACTGAGACTTTTTGTCATAAACCTTCAAGTTTCCCCTGGTCGCAATCCAAATCAATCCTCTGCTGTCACTATACACTTGGTTCACCTCTTGTTCGGCAACATTACCTTTTATTCTATGGCACTTGTCCGGATGTCGCAAATCAACCAAAGCAGTACCTCCATACATGCCTACAATCAGTTCGTCATCTTTTGTCAAATCCAACGAAGACACAAAATCCCGGATTTCCCCATAAGTATACAGTTTGTCATTCTTCAAATCCATATACTGGAGCCCCCCTTCCAAAAAACCAATCCAAAGTCTCGAATCATTGGCGGCCATAGCCCATACACTGTTATTCAGCAACCCGTCCGACATTGTATAATGCTTCAGACGGCCATTCTTCATACAGTAAAGTCCTCCATTGAACGTCCCGATCCACAACCGGCCGTCCTCCGACCGGCACAAAGATACTACAGGACAATCAAAACTATATGACTTTTCCGTTACGCCTGTTTTTAGGTTCCATAAAATAAGCCCTTCATCATTGGTTCCCAACCACAGATGTTCATCATCCACCTGCTCAATGCACGTTATATCACCTACCCCATACATTTTGAACTTGAACATGCTTTCCCCATACATGGAGACGCCTTTCTTGTAAGTTCCGGCCCACATCAGTCCATCCCGGTCAGCATACAGCGCATAAACCGTATTATGCGACAAGCTCCGGGGATTCCCCGCATCATTTGCCACCTTAATCACCTCTCCGGTCTTTTTGTCGAATACATCTATGCCACCATAATCTTTCCCGAGCCAAATTCTTCCCTCCCCGTCTTGGGATATGACATGGATAAAATCAGCCTGATTTTTCCAGGGGCTGACCAAATCGGTGAGCCATTTCCCCGTCGGCACATCATAAACCCACAAGCCATCAACACTACTTATCCAAACGCTGTCATCCCCATCCACAAAAAAAGAGAAACGTGATGCTTTCCCCTGCGATTGTCTCTCTATTTCATCTTTAATCCATTTTATCTTCATGTCCGAACGGTCCAGACAAACTATCTTTCCGGTTCCACAAAGCAAGAGTATTCCGTCACGGCATTCAGCCATGGCATTGACACCGGAGGCTGGCAATCCCAATGCCTGTGAAGACTTGAATTTCGTATATTTTCCTCTCCCGTACTGATAGATGCCTTCATCCGGCACACTGAGCCATGTATTTTCCGCCGAATCAACGTAAACACATTCCGGGCTTTCCCTCTTGCTTCCTATCCTTTTCATAAACCCGTCCAGATTTCCGATGAACTTATCCTCCCTCTTGTCAAACAACACATATCTTGTACCCAACCGCACCCATAAGAAATCAGGAGCTTCCATCAGACCAACCACATAATTGTCCGGAATGGATGTCGAATCTTCAGCAAGATGCCGGTAGACCTTGAAACGATATCCGTCATAACGGTTCAGTCCGGAAGCTGTCCCGAACCACATGAAACCGTCCTTATCTTTCAGAATGGCATAAACGGAGTTATTGGAAAGTCCGTCAGCCACCTCCAGATGCTTGAACATGAAATTCCGGGCGGACAATGGAACCACAACCGACAAAAAACTTAATATAAACAGGAAACGCACTTTCATTCTGATAGACCAAAAATGTTTTTTTGAGAGTACAAAAGAAGAAAAAAGAAAGAAAAAAAGCAAATGCCAATTGCATTTTCATCACATTTTCACTACGTGTCCGGACAAAAGAAAAACAATGGGGGTGTACCCCTACGGATATACCCCCATCTTCTATTTGCCAATCAGTCCGTTATTTTATTCTCCTGTTCCGCGAACCAGTTGGATTTTATGTACAGAAAGACCTTGTCCGCTGATAGTAAGTGGAATAATTCCTCCATCTCTCTCAGTATTCCTCAACTCCAACAAGGCACTGCACATTGTGTCGTCAATCTGAATGTCAACGGTAGTAGCATCCGAATTGATTGTCTTTTGTTCAAAAATTCTCGGCGAATTCTCTTCATTCAAATCTCCTGCCACTCCTTCCAGACATGCGCCTTCTGTTGCACCGCTATAAGTAATCCGGATAATATCTCCAGACTTTAAAGATGCAGGAATACCGATTTTTATATTTCCCCAATCCATATCACAATCACCGCCTCCTTCAGCAGAATGACACCACAACAGGTTGCTGAAATTCTTAGTCTCACTGGAAATAACAGGCTTTAATTCTATGCGATTTAAACGGAAATCAAGATTATCGTTCCAATTCTTCTCAAGAATCATCACATTATTATTTTCACGAATTTCATCAAGCATTGAGAGCGTCACCACATTTGTCAAACAATGTGTATTCTCATCAAATTCACCGACATTATCCCATCGATAAAACAATTGTAAAGTACCCATCCACAACAATTCAGCAGCATCCACATTTGTGTTATCGTCAAAATAGCATTGCAAGACTGCACCGGGAACAAACAAATTCAACTGTTCTTCGCTTAACGGAATACGCGCAACAATCAACCGATAACCTGCAGCAGGGAAACCTTCTTCACTAGCCATTCCGTTTCCAGGTGTTCCGTTACCGATCCAAAGTGTTATTGGCGAACCAACAATATTATTCGTATATACCAGTACCTTAGTCAGGGTTATACCCTCATATTCAGAAGATACCGAAAAACCTGTAACATTTTCTCCAACTGGAATCAGAAGCGTTCCGTTCATCTTCCCGGCAGGTAAGCTGTAGGTGGTTCCACTTACGGAAATGGAAGCATCGGCATCAGCAGCAGTTCTTGTATATTCAAGACTATACACATCATTTTTTTCAAGTGTTCCTTCAAAATCACCGATTTGCTGTGGAGTAGCACTTAACTGCACATTTTCAGCCAATGAACAGGCCCTTTTCCCAGACACTTCAAATGTTTCACCCTCACCGAATATCCACCCGGCTTTTTCTTCCGATGTCCAATCTTCCACATCGGCAGAGACCTGAACAGGATTTGTAGAGACCGGTCCGCTCTTGTCAATAGTTGCAGAGAAAATTATCTTCTTTCCTGACTCAAACACATAAGCGTCTACCGGACAAGGATAATCCACGCCATTATATGTAATTGTAATGACCCTTTCAGGCGTAGCTCCCGAAGGCATTACGATGGTTTGATATTCACCGGGGATATTAGAGTTTGCGGCAAATTCCAACGTACTTTCAGCACCTTCGGCCCTCACGGTTCCGTCTGTCAAATCCAATGAGCCTGATGTCCGCTGCTTGTTGATTTTCAAGGTTGCACCCGAAAGTCCTTTTCCCTTTTCGTCACATACCTGCATCACAACCTTTACAAGCTTATGGACAAATGGCAAAGAAATATTATTTTGGTCCCTGGCAACATTTTCCGTTGACGCATACATAACATCATTCTCACTCAAAGCCACTCCCTCTTCCGTTGAAAGGCTGATGGAATAAATGCCATTTTGTACAGCACCGTTCCGATAAGGATACACTCCCATAAACCTGACAGTAGCTTCATCTCCTGCCTGATCCCATGTTATCGGTGACTGTGAAGTGAAGTCACTGCCATCCGAAGTGGCATACTGCACATTTTCAGCACCACTGGCAAATGAATTGCCCGCATACATTGAAACTCCAATTATGTCATCAGGCTCAAAACTCGTGTCTGTAACACGAGAAGCCACCGAAGAAGTAAAAACGATGGCATCACCGGACATTCCTTGCATCAAACCATCCTCTTCAGAACAGGAAGCTAACCCCATAGCAGTTATCATCCCGAATAAAATTGTCTTTTTCATAATAACCGGATATTTAAATTCATTAATCTTTCAGTTCTCCAAATGCCAATATTACTCAAATTGCCACTGGTCAAAATAAACACCTTCACCACTCAGCAAGAAACAGAGATCCATCTGCTCGTTGCTGCCCACATGCTCCACCTCACTCTCAAAAAGCTTCATTTCATCACTTTCAACAGGTATTGACGCTATGATTTCACCCTTTACAGAACCTTTGCGCACTAAAACCTTTCCATGTCCAAAAGCTTTTATTTTCAGAGCAGAAGGACTTCGGTTGAATTTGGCCCCTCTTACTGCCAACACGCTCACTCTACCCGGAGAATTCACCACCCATATATCACCAGACTCCTCATCCTCACAGAATTTCAAATCCTGAGTCGCAGCCGTAGTCTCAGCCTGCTGTTCTGCAAAAGGATCCAACGACTTTATCTGCGACACACCCCTCAAGGTCTGTTGTCCCATATCTATCCGCACTTCATCCTCATCAACATTGATTTCATCTACATTTATGTTTCTGAAACCCTTGTCGGTATTAAAACTATGCTGCAAACTCATCGCATGGTAGAATATATACCATTTGTCTTTAAATTTCTGTAGATGGGTATGATTGTTGGAAAAATCAAAACCATAATCTCCCGGATTCATGAGGTAATTGTTCCCATACGTCCATTCGTCCCCCAATGGATCCTTAGTCTTCATATATACCATACAGCATGGAGTAAGATTTCCCGAAGATGTCGTAAAGTCGCCTTCCCAAGCCACATTATACGTGTACACGTATGTGTCGTTGATATAATTCAATTCATTTGCCTCGAATTGGAACGGGGCATCAATTGCCTTAATTTCACTACCGATAGATATCATATCATCACCCAAACGGAATATACCGGGATGCCCGGAGGCTCCAATGGTCAGCCATCCTTTTCCATTCTTATCAATGACAGCACCAGGGTCAAAAGGAATTGTAATCTCACCCAATCCTACTGTGCTCCCGTCAATCAAACTTTTATCAAGCGGACTTGTCCATGGACCTAAAGGAGATGTGGCTGTCAGTACTCCTGTACCATACCCGCTGTTCGAGAAATAAAGATAAAAATGAGTCTTCCCGTCACTTTCTTTGCGCTTTACTATTGAAGGTGCCCATGAAGCGAGAATCCAAGGAGCAATCTCATCCACTTTTATTGTTCCATGATAAGTCCAGTTCACCATATCGTCTGTCGACATCATAACCAATGACTTGATGCACTCATAAGAATTCTGCTTGTCTCCCCCATTCTCTTCATATTGTTGCTGGTCGTTCGTTCCATACACATACAACCGTCCCTCATGTTCGATAGCCGTAGGGTCAGCCACAAACATGAAATCAAGTAATGGATTGGCATCCCCTGAAGTCAATTTAGGAGAAACGACTTCAGCCACCACCGGAGGAATAATCTCTTTACTCGTATATACAGAAACATCATTCAGCACAAGCCCTTCCGTTGTAGAAGAAACCGCTATACCTTTTTTGTTTTCACCAACTCCAACTAAAATTGTACCATTAGTCTGTCCAGCCGGCAACGCATACTCTTTAACCTTTGAATATGCATCCAACGAAAACACTCTCAACACCCCAGGCTCTGCAGCATTACTTCTCGTATATACAAAGCGGTAAACGTCTTTGGAGTCAAGTTCTCCCTCAAAATCTCCCACGAGAACCTTTGCTGTAGTCAAAGATACGTTACTTGCCAACAGATAACTGCTTCTCCCTTCCGTATCAAAATCTTCACCGGAACCGAACACCCAACCAGACATTGCAATTTCATCATTCCAGTCACCAATATCCACGCGAATTTTCACAGATTCACCGGTAGATACCGACCCGTCCGGATTCAAAACAACCGAAATTGTAACTTGCTTGCCTGATTCAAACTTATAAGCATCCACCGGACAAGCATAGTCCTTCCCGTCATAGGCCACTGTAATACATCTCCCCTCCACCGCATCAGACGGAAGAACAATGGTCTGATACCTGCCGGTGACATTCGGATTAGCGGCAAAGTCCAGAACAGCATCCTGACTGCCCGTAACGGTAACCGTCCCGTCCTCAAGATTCAATGTTCCGGCTGTCTGCTGCTTGTCTATTTTCACCGAAGCACCAGAAACATTATTTCCGTCCGTATCGCAAACCTGCGTCACCACCTTTACTAGTTTATGGACAAATCTCAAAGGAACATTTTCCTGACCCCAAAGTACGTCCGACGCATACGCATACATAACATCGTTCGCACTTAAAGCCACCCCATCACCTGTAGAAAGACTGAACGAATAAATACCATCCGAAACAGCGTCAGCACGATGCGGATACACACCCGCAAAGCCCGTCTCGGACGCATCTCCAATCATACCCCATGTAATAGGAGACTGAGAAGTGAAAGAGGAACCGTCCGAAGTAACATATTGTATATTCGATGCACCTCCAGCAAACGAACCGTTTACCGACATTGAAACGCCAATCGCGTCATCCGGCTCAAAACTCATATCTGTTGCACGCGATGCAATGGTAGAAGTAAACACAATGCCGTGCCCGGAAGCTCCCCCAGACACATCATCGTCCGTACAAGAAGTAAGGAAAAACGCGAATGCCATTCCAAGAACAAACGTCTTTTTCATAATAATTAAATGTTTAATGATTCAACAAATGCATTAAAAACCGCTTTTACAGTAATAGCAAAATTACGGAATATTATTATATAGGTACTGACTGATTCGTTTCAAGAACATGAGAGTTTGTTATGTAACATGATAAAATGTTACCGGACAATGCCCGTTTTGTTTCCTGCCTCCCCAATTCAACAATCGGAGCATCAAAGCGAAACATACACCCCCCTCACTTTCAATATCCATGCAACGGAGAATCTGTAGGAGGATACGGGAAAAAGATTATCTTTGCAGACGGGAGAACGATTGGAGCATCCGCAGCCGGAAATGCGGAGTATCTGCTAAAATAGTATCGACATAAACGGCAAATTCCCCCTTCGTACATTTGTATATTACAAACCAAAAATAGATAAGAATTTCATGAAAAACATTTCCAAATTCGCAGTGGTATTCATGCTATGTACAGGTGCTCTGCTACAGACCGGCTGCCAACAGCACACGGCAAGTCCCGCCATCCCTTCCGATCCACAAATCGAAGAAAGCATCAAGCAATGGCTGGACAAGATGACATTGGAAGAAAAAATCGGACAGATGTGCCAGATTACCATCGATGTAGTGACCGATTTCGATGCCAGCCGAAAAAACGGATTCACGCTTGACAAGGCGAAACTCGACACCGTAATAGGCAAATACAAGGTAGGTTCCCTGCTGAACGTACCTTTGAGCGTGGCACAAACAAAAGAAAAATGGGCGGAAGCCATCAGGCAGATTCAGGAAGTATCAATGAAGGAAATCGGAATCCCCTGCATCTACGGCGTAGACCAGATACACGGGACAACCTACACGCTGGACGGAACCATGTTTCCGCAGGGAGTGAACATGGCGGCCACATTCAACCGGGACCTCGTAAAACGGAGTGCGGAAATCTCTGCCTACGAGACCAAGGCCTGCAACATTCCGTGGAACTTCGCGCCGGTAGTCGATTTGGGAAGAGACCCGCGCTGGTCGCGCATGTGGGAGAACTTTGGCGAAGACTGCTATGTGAACGCCGAGATGGGCAAGGCAACTGTAGAAGGCTTCCAGGGGAACGACCCGAACCATATCGGGAAATACAACGTGGCGGCCTGCATGAAACACTACATGGGTTACGGAGTACCCGTTTCAGGAAAGGACCGTACGCCTTCATCCATCTCACGGAGCGACATGCGCGAAAAACATTTCGCCCCATTCCTTGCCGCCGTACGTGACGGAGCGTTGAGCGTAATGGTCAATTCGAGCGTGGACAATGGAATGCCTTTTCATGCGAATGAAGAGTTCCTCACCCAATGGCTGAAGAAAGACTTGAACTGGGACGGACTTATTGTGACCGACTGGGCGGACATCAATAACCTTTGTGTCCGCGATTATATCGCCGCCACAAAGAAGGAGGCCATCAAGATTGCCATCAATGCCGGAATAGACATGTCGATGGTGCCGTACGAACTGAGCTTCTGCGACTATTTGAAGGAATTGGTGGAAGAAGGTGAAGTGCCGATGAGCCGCATCGATGATGCGGTGTCACGTGTGTTGCGTCTGAAATACCGCCTCGGACTGTTCGAGCATCCTTACTGGGATGTGAAAGAATACGACAAATTTGGTTCGAAAGAATTTGCGGAAGTTGCACTGCAGGCAGCCGAAGAATCGGAAGTGCTGGTAAAGAACGAAGACAGCCTGCTCCCGCTCGCAAAAGGGAAACGAATCCTGCTTACCGGTCCGAACGCCAATTCGATGCGGTGCCTCAACGGAGGATGGTCGTACAGCTGGCAAGGACACCGTGCCGACGAATGTGCGCAAGCCTACAATACTATCTATGAATCACTGTGCAACAAATACGGGAAAGAGAACATCATCTATGAGCCGGGCGTAACCTATGCGCCCTATAAGAACGACAACTGGTGGGAAGAGAACACGCCGGAAATCGGGAAGGCCGTTGCCGCAGCGAGCCGTGCCGATGTAATTGTCGCTTGTGTAGGCGAAAACTCCTACTGTGAGACTCCGGGCAACCTGACCGACCTGAACCTGTCGTCCAATCAGCAGGAACTGGTGAAAGCATTGGCAAAGACCGGAAAGCCCATCGTTCTGATTCTCAACCAAGGCCGCCCGCGCCTCATCAAGGACATCGAGCCGCTGGCCAAGGCTATCGTCAACGTGATGCTCCCGAGCAACTATGGAGGTGACGCGCTCGCCAACCTGCTCGCCGGAGACAGCAACTTCAGCGGAAAGATGCCGTTCACTTATCCGAAACACATCAACGCACTCGCCACATACGACTACAAACCATGTGAGGACATCGGACAGATGGGCGGGAACTACAACTACGACTCGGTGATGGATATCCAGTGGCCGTTCGGCTTCGGACTGAGCTACACCACTTATAAATACGCCAATCTGAAATTGGACAAGACAACTTTCAACGCCGATGACGAACTGACCTTCACGGTGGACGTGACCAACACGGGCAAAATGGCCGGAAAGGAAAGCGTGCTCCTGTTCTCGAAGGACCTGGTAGCGAGCAGCACGCCCGACAACATCCGCCTGCGCAACTTCGACAAGATTACGTTGCAACCGGGTGAGACTAAGACTGTCACGTTGAAACTGAAAGGAAGCGACATGGCTTTCGTTGACTATGACGGCAAATGGAGACTGGAAGAGGGTGACTTCAAGTTCAAGTGCGGTGACCTGTGGATTGATGCAAAGTGCAGCAACACCAAAATCTGGGAGACGCCAAACAAATAAACTTAATAAAAAGAAAACCTTTGAGGGTCAAGGGAATGTCAAAATAGAATTCCGCCATCAACAAGCAATGTCATCTTGAACGTATTGACAAAAAGAAAATGACATTTTATTCTGACATACCCGCTTACTGACTTTTATGGGTTGTGTGTATTCGGGGAAAAAACTGACATAAAAACAATCAGCCATCATCCGAATGCGCACAACTTTTTTAATTCATAGGCTATCTTAAAATATTCATTCAATAAAACGATAAAAATGAAAAGAAATCTATTCCTGTTTACAATGAGAATGCAGATGCGGAAAATCTTGTCATTAGCCGCCATTCTCAATCTAGCAATTCTTGCAGCATGGGGACAACAGAAATCCTGGACAGCCGACAATGGAAACGGGACCTTTACAAACCCTTTGTTCTACGATGAATTTTCGGATCCAGATATGATTCGGGTAAACGATACGTTCTATCTGGTAGGTACAACAATGCACTGCAATCCCGGTCTGGTTGTTCTGGAATCAAAGGATCTTGTCAACTGGGAGTTCTGCAGCTATGCATTCGACCGCATTCCGGTCGATGATTCCAGATTCCGGCTCGAAGGTGGAAAGGAAGCATACGGACAAGGCATCTGGGCTCCCTGCATCCGATATCATGAAGGAAAGTTCTACATATTCTCGAACATCAACGGAATCGGAATGCAGATTTTTGTTTCCGAAAATCCGAAAGGTCCATGGAAACACCACAATATGGGAGGGGCTACCCACGATGTATCCGTATTGTTTGACAATGGGAAAATATATGCGATTTACGGCTATGATGAGGTTCATTGCGTTGAAATCAAACCAGACCTGAGCGGTTTTGTGGAAGGCAGTGACCGTTGCATTATACCTCGTGGAAATGCTATGGGGGAGGGACATCACGCCTATAAGATTAACGGAAGGTATTACATTATCAGTGCTGACTATGCGCCTATGGGACGGATGATGTGTGCGCGTGCCGACAAATTGGAGGGCCCTTACGAGACACGCGTAATCAGTTGTCGGGAAACAATGGGAACCGAGCATTCCACGTGGATTACAAATGTACCGATGGACGGTGCCATGCCGGAAATGAAGAAATGGAAGATGGAAATCCGCAAGCCCAATGCGGACAATATGGGATGCGCGACACTTCATCAGGGAGGGATAATCCAGCTGGAGAACGGCGACTGGTGGGGCTTCTCCATGCTGGACTTCCTTGCAGTCGGACGCACCACTTGCCTTTCACCCGTAACATGGGTGGACGGATGGCCGTATTTCGGACTTGAAAACAACCTGGGACGCTCCCCGAGAACATGGTTCAAGCCCGATGTGTCAACGAAAGTCACGCCCCACGCCCCATACGTCCGCAGCGACAACTTCGACTCAGGGAAACTATTGCCCGTCTGGCAATGGAACCATCTCCCCGACGACAGCAAATGGGCCATAAAGAAAGGTAGGCTCCGCCTGCACACGATGCCTGCAAAAGACTTCTATTGGGCAAAGAACACCCTGACCCAACGGGGCATCGGTCCGGTTTCCGTCACTACCGTAACGCTGGACGCTTCTCACATGAAAGAAGGAGACATTGCCGGTCTCGGACTGCTGAACATTCCTTATGAGTGGATAGGTATCGCCATAAAGGCCAAAAAGCCCTGCTTGCACTACTATGATTTGGGTACGGACGAAACTATAGAAATGCCTCTGAACCAACCAAGAATGTTCCTGCGCATCACCGGCGACTTTGAACACGAATGGGCAGAATTCAGTTACAGCTTTGACGGCGTCAATTTCTGGAATATAGGAAAACGGTTACCGATACCATATCAAACCAAGATTTTTCAAGGTGCGAGATATGCACTGTTCGCATTCAATCGGCAAGGAAAAGAAGGCGGTTATGCTGAATTCGACGATTTCAATGTGGAAGAGCCTCTTGCCGACCGTAGCCGCAATATCCCGTTGGGCAAGACCGTCAGTTTCCTGAACCTCGGCAACAGACAATGGATGCAGGCAAACCCGCGCAAAATGGTCTATTCCGTATGGGAAGACATGAAAAAGCGCAACCCTTCGGACTGTATGTTTGAAGTGCAGGACAGAGGAAACGGGAAAGTCGTCCTCAAGGCCGTAAACGGGACAGGCTATATGGCCGTAGCCGGTTTGGGCATGTCCGGTGACCTGCGTCTGTCTTCAGTGGAAACGGAGGATTGCCTGTTCATGTGGCAGGACATGCTTCACGGACAATGTATGCTGATGTCATTGAAAACACACCGCTATGTAGGACTGGATCCTGCATCGGGCGAAGCCTATGCCGCCGACTGGCCGGGAACATCGGCAAGCCGGATGAACGGAACAGTATTTCTCTGGAAGGAAGTGAAAAGCAACGGCAAATGAAAAGGGGAAACGGAAGCCGGCATACATGAAAGACGACTGCCAAAGTCCGACATTTGTCTGGAGAAGGGGTGTGTCAAAATAGAAATGGCTTTTTATTTGACACACCCCCTTCTGTCCGATGCAAGTTCCGACTTACAGCAAGCACACGAAAAGGTACAACATACACGCAGTGATTCTAGAAGCTTGTTCCCTAGTCTTCAATATTCTTTGAAACGGGTATGAAAAGTTCCGGAAACATTCTATACATCCGAAAAAAACATTTAAACATCCTATCTTGAAAAAACAACACACCTCAAAAACATCCTGGCATCCGCTTCGGTACAACTTTTCTTACATTTGTCTAAACAAAAAAATAAACAGACAAAAAATCAGAAACGATTCAGTTAATCTTAAAAATGTTGTATCATGAAAAATGATTTTAGGACAAGACGAAAAAGTCTTTATCTGTGGTGCATTGCGTGGATCTTATTTTTAATGGGTTCTGCCAATCCCACTTCCGCCAGTCCACTTCAGAACAGGACAGTAACGGGAACAGTTACATCTGGGACTGACGGCGAAGCCCTGATTGGGGTCAGTGTACAAATACAGGAAAGACCTGCAGTGGGAACAATCACTGATCTGGACGGGAAATATTCCATCCAGGCCCGTTCCAACGAAACACTGATTTTTTCCTACATCGGCTACCAAACCCAGAAAATCAAGGCGAACAAAACGATTGTCAACGTACAGTTGAAAGAGGATTCAAAAATATTGGATGAAGTAGTTGTAGTGGGTTACGGTACGATGAAAAGAAGTGACTTGACAGGTGCGGTGACTTCTGTTAGCGAAGACGAAATCAAGCAATCGGTTGTCACCTCACTTGACCAGGCACTTCAAAGCCGTGCCGCTGGTGTATCCGTCACCCAGAACTCGGGAGCTCCGGGCGGAGGTATTTCCGTCAGCATCCGCGGTATCAACTCACTCAACGGAAACGAACCGCTCTACGTGGTGGACGGTGTCGCCATCTCTGGAAACAACAACACCAATTCGAGTGTCCTTTCAGCTATCAACCCGTCCGATATCGTATCCATGGAAATCCTGAAAGACGCTTCCGCAACGGCTATTTATGGTTCGCGCGCATCGAACGGAGTCGTCTTGATTACAACACGTCAAGGGCAGGCTGGGAAAACTCAAATTTCATACGAAGGATACTATGGTCTGCAGCAGCTCCCGAAGAAATTGGACGTCATGAATCTGCGCGAATATGCAGAATATCAGAATATGCGTGCTGAAATCATCGGATTCGGCGAACGTGCGGAATTTGCTGACATCAGTTTATTGGGAGAAGGAACAGACTGGCAGGATGAAATTTTTCAGAATGCCGCCATGCATAATCACCAAATAAACATTTCAGGAGGAAACGACAATGTGAAGTACTCCATATCCGGCGGCTACCTGAAACAGGAAGGAATCGCTATCGGTTCCGACTTCGAGCGCTTCTCCGCACGTGTCAACATTGACAACAAAATCACGAAATGGCTGTCTACCGGACTGAGGGCTTCTGTGGCAAAAACTACTCAACACAATACGATAGACAATGGCAACATTATCCGTACAGCCATCGAACAATTGCCAGATACACCAGCACGTAACCCAGACGGAACATGGGGAGCGCAAGAAACTACAAATTTCGGAACTTATTTTGCCAATCCGGTCGCCGAAGCATTGATGCGTGAAAACTATGACAAAGGAACGCAAATGTATATTGACTTTTTTGCTGATTTTACGCTTTGGAAAGGGCTGGTGTTCCGTGCTGAGTATGCGGGGAACTATTCCTACAGCAACAACTATTACTACCAGCCATTTTACGACTACGGCCATTATACGCAAACTTCAGAAGGAAGACGAAGTGCCAACAATGGTTCCAACTGGACTCTCAAGACCTACCTTACTTACAGCGGGACATTCGGGAAGCACAATGTCTCGGCAATGGTCGGTCATGAAGCACAGGAAAATTCGTGGGAGAATCTTCAGGCAAGCCGCACGAACTACCTGTTCAACACGATACACGAATTGAACATGGGCGATGCGACCACGGCAAAGAACAGCAGCGGCAGAGGTTCGTCCGCAATCGAATCCTATTACGGAAGATTCAACTACGGGTATGACGAACGCTATCTTGCCACATTCACACTCCGCGGCGACGGGTCGTCCACTTTCGGTCCCGCCAACCGTTGGGGCGTATTCCCGTCCATAGCATTGGCATGGAGAATCAACAACGAGAAATTTCTGAAAAACGTCAAATGGCTGAACAATCTGAAGCTAAGACTCGGATGGGGACTGGTAGGTAACCAATCGGCAGACAGTTATGCTTACGGCGTAACAATGGCATCAGCCGCCAGTATTTGGGGAACTGGTTTCTATGGTGGTAATTACCCGAATGACAAACTTAAATGGGAAGAAACAAAAGCATACAATATCGGATTTGACCTAAATCTTTTCGACAATAGAGTGGAATTTATATTCGATACTTACTTCAAGAATACAGACAATCTATTAATGCGTGCTTCTCTTCCCACTTATGTAAGTGGAATTATCCAATCTCCTTGGGTAAATGCAGGTGCCATGCAAAACAGAGGAGCCGAATTCACACTGAACACGGTCAACATCTCAACCAAAGATTTCGTATGGCGCTCGGGGCTGACCATCTCATTCAACAAAAACAAGATTACCAACTTATATACAGAAACATCAAGTTTGTCCGGAACCATTGATGGAACACAGACATTGACACTTTCAGTTGTCGGACAACCTGTCGGACAATACTATGGTTATAAAGTGATTGGAATGTTCAAAACAGAAGATGACTTTTACCAACGGGACAGAAATGGAGACTTCCTCCTAGACAAGAACGGAAGCAGAATTCCTGTAGCACTTCCAGAAAACCAGCAAATTGCCAAAGATGAGGTATGGGTAGGAGATTTTATTTTTGAAGACTTAAACAAGGACGGAGTAATAAACGAACAGGACCGTACCTTCTTAGGAAATCCGGAGCCCAAATTCTCATACGGGTTCAACAATACGTTTACTTACAAAGGCTTTGACCTAAACATCTTCATCAATGGTGTATACGGCAACAAACTGATCAATATGTTCCGTCAGGATTTTACCAATCCTATGCGGAACAGCAACCTGCTGAAAGAAGCTACGGGCATAGCAAAAGTTGATGTGATTGATTCCAGTTCTCCGGACGATGCAATATGGAACGTACACGTAAGCAATCCGGAATCCGCAACAGTACAGCGCTTGACCACAGCAGATGCAAACAACAACAATCGTATGAGTAACCGCTTCGTTGAGGACGGTTCCTACCTGCGAATCAAAAACATTTCGTTAGGATATACTTTTCCGAAGAAATGGATCCGCAAATGGAGAATTGACAACTTACGAATCTACATGAATGTTCAGAACGCATTTACTTTTACCAAATACAAAGGATATGATCCTGAAGTGGGAGCGTATAACTACAATGTACTGCTTCGTGGCGTTGATTATGTACGCTACCCGTCACAACGTATCTATACATTTGGACTGAATTTGAGTTTCTAAAATATATAAAAACGATACAGCAATGAGAAATATAATATTGCCAATATTAATTGTTCTAGGAGGTCTTTCTTTATCTAGCTGCAAAGACAGTTTTCTTAACAGAGTACCAGAAAATTCATACGTTGCTGACAACTTCTATGCATCGGACGAAGCGTTGGAAGCAGCTACGGCTCCATTATACAATAGAGCATGGTTTGACTATAACAGTAGAGCCAGCATGTATCTGGGCAGCACACGAGCCAATGACATGTATAGTCCATGGGGATATCCCGAGTTCACCACATTCCATGTAACCGCACTGGATGAGAACCTGGCGAACGCCTGGAAATCATTTTACAGCGTGATAACTATGGCCAACCAAGTCATAGCGGATATCAAGACCAAATGTACAGCGGAGGTAAGTGAAGGAGCAAAGACGCAAGCCATAGCCGAAGCACGCTTGATGAGAGCCTGCGCCTATTTCTATATGGTAAGAACCTGGGGACCGGTCATCATTATTGAAGACAATCAAAAAATGGTGGACAATCCGGTACTCCCGCTGAACCGTGAAGAAGATGTGTTCCAGTTTATCATAAACGATCTCATCAATGCCTCGGAAAATCTTCCGGAAACCGGAAGCCAGCCGGGAAGAGCGACACGCTGGGCAGCCGAAGGGATGCTGGCAAAAGTCTATCTGGCACGCTCCGGATGGAAAAAAGGAGGACAACGCGATGAAGGGGATCTGGAACTTGCCAGACAATACGCCGCGGATGTCTGCGACAACAGCGGACTGGAGCTGCTTCCCAACTATGAAGACCTGTTCAAATACAAGTTCAACAACAACGAGGAATCATTGCTTGCCATGCAATGGGTACCGCTGGGAGAATGGGGAGTCTGCAATACCCTATTGTCAGAACTGGCTTTCTCTCCAGAAGTCGTGGGAGGAGTGAATGCCTGGGGAGGCTTTTACGGAGGTCTGGACATGCTCGAACAATATGAACTGGCAGACACATTACGCCGTAATGCCACTTTTTTCATGAACGGCTCTTATTATCCCTATATATGCATAGCAGACGGAGGATATACCTATACAGGCACAGGAACGCCTATAAAGAAAGGTGTTCCCGGAGGACCAGATGATGACAATGACGGTTATGTGGCCGGTATGAACTCACCGCTCAATACCTATATACTACGCCTTGCAGATGTTTATCTGACTTATGCGGAAGCTTGTCTCGGGAACAACGAATCACTAAGCTCCGGTCCCGGACTGGAGTATTTCAACAAAGTACGCTACAGAGGGTTCAACGGCAAGGGAAGTTGGAGAAAAACTTCCATTACATTTGATGACATCATCAAGGAACGGAGAATAGAACATTGTGTGGAATTCTGCAATTGGTATGATATGGTATCATGGTACTGCTGGCAACCTCAAAAAATGCTGGAATACTTCAACAACCAAAAACGAGGATATCGTGCCGATGTAACCATAAAAGACAAACAGGGATATCTGCATTTCGGAAACTATGACTCTGAAGGCAATTTCCAGGAAGGACTTGAATATTGCCAGGCTCCTACCATGGAAATCAATATTACAGATGATGATATATTCCTTCCCTATCCGGAATCGGATGTTATCCAGAACCCACTCCTGAAAGAAGAACCAGTTCCCTATACTTTTAACGAATAAATCAAAAAGCCTTATGAAAAAACTAATTCACATAATAGTCCAGAAAGGATGGCCCGGTTTATTATTGGCCTTCTTCATTGCTATGGGTACGGCATCATGCAAAGACAATGAAGGAAACGACGGCATCCCTGTCATCAAATATCTACGAGTCACCGACCCGACATTGGCTGACAGTACATTTACCGATGTAAATCCGGGCACAATGATTGCCGTCATCGGAGAAAATTTGGGTGGTGTCACGGAAGTCTATATCAACAACCAGAAAATCAGCTTCAATTCCACTTACTCAACGCCCACGAGTTTAATCATTACAGTGCCCTATGATGAAGATTTCAAACTATCAGGTCCAAATCCGGAACTACCTTCCGAATTGCGTGTGGTCACAAACCACGGGATTGCAGTATACCCACTACATGTACTTTCGCCCGGTCCTGGCATAACACGTATTGCAGCAACATATCCATTGAAACCAGGCAGTCAAGCCACTCTAATAGGTACTAACTTCTATGAAATACAGCGGATTTATTTTACGACTGACTCCATTAATGTTACCCAAGAAATTACAGACTATCAGATTAGCAATGATTTCAAAAATCTCACATTCACCGTCAGTGACAAAATGACCACAAACGGATGGATTATCATGGATTGCTATACGGATGACGCTTGCATAGAATACACACCGGAAGGACCCAAACCGATAATTACAGGCATCAGCTCCATCATGCCGGTCGTAGGAAGTGAAGTAACGATAACCGGGCAAAATTTCATTGACGTGTCAAATATCAACCTGAACGGTGAGATTGACATACCTGGTGAGAATGTAACCGTTTCAGAGAGTTTTGACGAACTTACGTTCATTATGCCACAAGCACCTTCCCATTCAGGACATATCTCCATCACATCAATGGGCGGAACAGCCGAAATGGAAGACTTGTTCTATCCTATAGAAAATATGATAGTAGATTATGACGGAATCGGCAGCTTTAGTTGGGGCACGGATCCACCGTTCATCGCGGACGGAGCAAATCCGCCATACATTTCAACCGGCAATTGCATAGGAGCCAAAGGTACGATTGACTCCAGCAATCTATATTGGTGGAAACAGTTCATCAATACAGCAAAATGGGCTTCGGCTGATATCATCCCGACATCTACTCCGATTTCCGAACTAGAACTCCAATTTGAGTGTTATCTGGAATTACCTATGGACGGTCCGGTCATCCAAATTTCAATGGGACATCCTAACGGTAATGACACAGGGGGCAATCCATACTTTACATTAGAAAACTATGTACCCATCAACAGTTTTACAGAAGAAAGTGAAACCGGAAAGTGGATGCAATGCTGCATTCCGTTAACAAAGCTTGTAGAAGAAAAGACCTGGGGTGAGTTCCTGAACAACAAGATTAGTGACGAATTGAATTTCTATATTAATTATCCTGGTCTTACTAAAGCCACAAATATAGAAATATATGTAGACAATATCCGGATTATTCCTATCAAGCAAGAAGAAGATTAACCATATAAACTGAAAATATATGAAAACGAAAACAACATACCTTTTTCTGCTCCTTATGACAATGGTTCTTGGACTGCACTCCTGTAAGGCCGACAAAGTGGACGGAGCGGTTTTCTCACTCAGCATTGACGGACAAGAATCGACAAGTATTACGTTCGGCTACGGACAGACTTTCGTCATGGCAAAACTTTCCTCCAATACGGGATGGAGCCTGTCAAGCGACCAACCCTGGTGTACTTTGTCAAATGTATCAGGAAATCCTACTGACGAACAATACATTAAAATCGCGGTAGAAAGGAATACAACTGATGCGGGACGTACAGCAACCATAACCATGAACGCAGGCGGAAATATCCGTCAGTACACAGTCACTCAGACCTCAAAGAATGCGGAGACTTATCCAGCGGGAATGGAAAAGGATGCCATCGAAACCATCAAGTCCATACAGATGGGTATCAATCTGGGGAACACACTGGAAGCTACAGATGGAGAGGAAGCCTGGGGAGCCCCTCATACGACTCAAGCTATAATTGACCAAATGAAAGCATGGGGCTTCAATGCCATCCGTGTCCCCTGCTCATGGAATCAGTATCTGGAAGCTGACGGCATAACCATCAATCCAGACTGGATGAAAAGGGTCAAGCAAGTGGTGGACTACTGCATGAAAGCAGACATGTACACTATCATAAACATCCACTGGGACGGAGGATGGATGGAAGGTTCCTGCGATGCTTCCATGATGACCTCCGATTCCATTGCAAGAGTGGAAGCAAAAGTATATAAATTATGGACACAGATAGCCACCACATTCAGAGACTACGACGGACGGCTACTTTTCGCGGGAGCTAACGAGCCTGTGGTAGAAAGCCGTGAAGACATGATTGTCCTGAACAGATACGAACAAGCATTTGTACATGCCGTAAGAAGAACCGGCGGAAACAACCTTTACCGCAATCTTGTCATCCAAGGACCGCGGACCGACATCAACAGAACGGACATGTGGATGGAATTGCCGGAAGATACTGTCTCAGCACGTACAATCGTGGAAGTACACTATTACGACCCGTTCAATTTCTGTCTGAATGATGATTTGAGTAGCTGTACCTATTTCTGGGGAGAGCCGTATGCCCAGTATGGACAAATTGACGATGGATGGCAGGAATTACACGTATGTGAACAATTCGAAAAAATGAAAAAGAAATTTGTGGACAAGGGAATACCTCTCGTATTGGGGGAATATAGTGCCATGTACCGTACGCACCCTGTTGATTCTCTCCAAGAAGTCTGCCATGAATCGGAAGGCTACTTCACAGGCTATGTTACGGAACAAGCTAAAAACAACGGACTGGCTCCTTTCTTATGGGATATACAAAATGGAGGACTATTTGACCGCAGTACCGGAACAATACTGCTGCCGACTGTGTACAACCAGCTGAAAGAAGGAGCGGAAAGAGGACAATATCCATTCTAAGATAAATCTTAAACCCAAAGGCACAAAGACACATAGGCCTTCAAACTACTGTCTCGCAGGCTGTGTGCCGATGTGCCTTTGCCTTTTCACCAAAACAAGAACAAGACAACATGAAGAAATTGGCATTCTATTTGATTACACTATTGTTCCTGGCCACAGGGAGCAGCCTTGCACAAGGGTATAAAAATCCGGTCATTCCCGGATGCCATCCCGATCCGAGCATCTGTAAGGCAGGAGAGGACTATTATCTTGTGAATAGCTCATTCGAATATTTTCCGGGAGTTCCCCTTTTCCACAGCAGGGACCTCGTGAACTGGGAACAGGTCGGGCACGTGCTGAACCGGGAATCCCAACTGAAAATCAAAGGAGGAAACATGTGGGGCGGTATCTATGCACCCACTATCCGTTACAATGATGGTACTTTCTATATGATTACAACCAACACTTCAGACAGGGGAAACTTTCTGGTATATACCGATAACCCGTATGGAGAATGGTCAGACCCTGTCTGGATTAGGCAAGGAGGCATCGACCCTTCGCTTTATTTCGAAGGCGGGCGCTGCTATATGGTGAGTAATCCCGATGGTGCTATCTGGCTTTGCGAAATCAACCCGAAGACAGGAGAGCAGCTTTCCGAATCGAAGCGTATATGGGGAGGCACAGGCGGACGCTATCCGGAAGGACCGCACATCTACAAACGGAACGGATGGTATTACCTGATGATAAGCGAAGGCGGAACGGAATACGGGCACAAGGTGACCATCGCCCGCAGTCGGAATATCGGAGGCCCGTATGAGAGCAATCCTGCCAATCCGATTCTGACCCACATCAACCAGAACGCAGAAAACAATCCGATACAGGGAGTCGGCCATGCCGATATGGTGCAGGCACACGACGGTTCCTGGTGGCTGGTATGCCTCGGTTTCCGCACGCAAAACGGACAGCACCACGTGCTGGGACGCGAAACATTTCTGGCTCCCGTCGCATGGAATGAAGACGGATGGCCTGTCGTAAACGGAGACGGTACCATCAATCTGGATATGAAAGATGTCAAGACACTTCCCCAAACCACCGTCAAAAACAGTCCGGACTGGGATTTCAACAATCCGCAGTTAGGAGCGGAATGGAACTGGATTGGCATCCCAGACAAAAAAAACTATTCGCTCACGGAGAAAAACGGATTCCTCCGCATAAAAGGAAGCGAAAAAAAACTGGATGACTACGGCTGTTCACCAACATTCGTGGGACGCAGACAGGAAGACATCGATTTCCAGGCCACCACAAGAATGCAGGCAAGAGGAAACGGAAACGCCGGAATGACTGTCTACCTTTGTCCTTCCGCCCACTATGACCTGTTCGTTTCCGAGAACAAGCTGAAGCTGCGCTACCGCCTGAGCGAACTCTGCTACGAAAAGGATATCTGCCAGGTGCCTGATGATTTCATTTATTTGAGAATCAAAGGAGATGCGGCCACATACACCCTGGCTTATTCTACAGACGGCACACATTACACTGAAGCAGGACGTATGAATACCCGTTATTTGAGCACTGAGACCAACGGAGGGTTCACCGGTGTCTATCTGGGACTTTTCGCCGAAGGGCAAGGATATGCGGACTTTGACAATTTCAAATACATGCCTGTCGTTCCGGAAGTTTCTCCAAAACTGACTTCAAAAGACGCGAACCCGATATTGGATTTCATGTTTACCGCCGATCCGACAGCAATCGTCCACGACGGACGACTGTACGTCTACGGCACAAACGACCAGCAACAATATGAAGCAGTGGGACGTGACGGCAGAAACACGTATGAACACATCAAAACACTGGTCATGATGTCAACGGACGACATGGTGAATTGGACTTATCACGGTCTGATCAAGACAGACAGCATCGCGCCATGGATTGTGGCATCATGGGCTCCGTCCATCGTCAAACGGAAAGAAAAAGACGGAAAGACACATTTTTACCTCTATTTTTCCAACAGTGGAGTAGGCACTGCCGTACTGACCTCCACTTCTCCTGTCGGTCCGTGGTCCAGCCCGCTCGACAAAAGCCTCATCGACGGGAACAATCCCGAGTTGGGTGACTGTAGGGTTCCTTTCGACCCCGGAGCCGTCATTGACGACAAAGGTATCGGATGGTTGGCCGTAGGCGGGTCATGCGCACGCATCATGCGGTTAGGAAAAGACATGACAAGCATTGACAGCCCGATAGTACCCATCTATGCTCCCCATCATTTTGAGGCAAATGAACTGAACTTCATCAACGGGACTTATGTATATACATACAATACCGACTGGCAGGACTACAGCGACTGGCCTTTCCCGACCGAAAAGCCGACCACCTGCTGCATGACATACATGACCAGCAAGAATCCGCTTGACAGCTGCAGCTGGGAATACCGTCACAATTACCTGAAAAATCCGGGAGAATACGGCTTCGATTTCAGCAACAACCACACCCATTTGGAAAAATACTGTGGGAAATGGTATATATTTTACCACACGATGAGTCTGCAACACAGTTATAATACGGATGGAGGATTCCGTAACATTTGTGTAGACGAAATCAAGGTGGATGAGAAAAATCTTAATATCCACATGGGGAATCAGACGCTGAAAGGCGTAGAACAGATACGACCTATGAATCCGTTCATTGTTCAGCAGGCAGAAACTACAGCTGCCACACAGAATGTCAAATTTGTAAACGGGAAAAGAATTGGTGACATGCATGCCGTGACCGTTCCCAACAAGACAGGTATCATTGCCGTCAGAGGGGTAGCTTTCAGTAAAGTTCCTTCCAGTTTAGAAATTAAGGCATCTGGGAATGGAACCATAGATGTTCGTCGGAACAGTCCGGATGGAGAGGTTATCGCTTCAATTAAAGTTAGCAATTCGCAAATGAAATTCATCAAATCTGAAATTCAAACGAAGATGAAAGGCTTCGTAGACCTTTGTTTTGTTTTAAAAGGAAACAATCTCACATTTGATGAATGGCAATTTAAATGATGCTTCCCAAAAGAAATAAGGTTGTCTTCAAAGTTTTATAAAAAGCTGAGATTGATTTATTATAATCTATAAGTTTAACATAAAAATCTTCTGCTTGTAGTTCTATAAGTGACGTAAACAAAGGCTAAAGCAGGAGATTTTTTATTTTTAGGTTTCAATCTTATTTTTGAAATTTATTTTGAATCTCATTCCTCTTTCCTTTCTCTTGAATCTAATTTTTCTGCCATATTTTAGAAACGCTTAAATTTGGCTTAGACTTTTTAGCCGCTTTGCTTTCCTTAGATTTTCATGTTCTGCGTTAAAAAGCCTTCCTTTTCGGCCCAGGATAAGCGAGAAGAACCAAAAAGGAAGGTCTTTCATTCTAAGTTATAGGAGGCTTTATCCTTTCAACGGATTCCAGCCCTGTGCTTTCAGTTCAAGTTCATTTCCGTCGCGGGTTACGAGGGCACATCCTAACTCGGGTTTGGTGATGTGACCGATGACTTTCACGTCTTTCATCTGAGATACGACTTCATGCGCAGTCAATGGTACTGTGAAGAGCAGTTCGTAATCTTCGCCGCCGTTCAGGGCACAAGTGCTCAGGTTCATGTTGAATTCTTCGGCCATTACGGCTGTCTGGTAGTCAATCGGAATGCGTTCTTCGTACACGCGGCAACCGGCATGGCTTTGTGAACAGATGTGCATCAGCTCAGATGATAGTCCGTCGGAGATGTCCATCATGGCAGTGGGTTTGATGCCGGCTTTAGCCAGGCTTTCTACAATATCCTTGCGGGCTTCTGGTTTTAAGAAGCGTTCCAGCAAGTATTCTTTTCCTGCAAAGTCAGGCTGTACATCTTTTTCGCCCTGGAACACGGCTTTTTCTCGTTCCATCAGCTGAAGACCCATGTAAGCGGCTCCCAAATCGCCTGATACGCAGATCAGGTCAGTTTCTTTGGCGCCGTTGCGGTACACTACCTTGTCTTTATCGGCTTCGCCAATACAGGTGATGGAAATGGCCAGCCCTGTAACGGAAGAAGTGGTGTCACCTCCTACAAGGTCTACCTGATGCTGTGCGCAAGCCAGTTTCAGTCCGTCGTAGAAATCTTCCAGGTCTTCGATGCAGAAGCGTTTGGATACAGCCAGTGATACGGTAATCTGCTTCGGAGTACCGTTCATGGCGTAAATATCGGAGAAGTTCACCATGGCCGATTTGTATCCTAAGTGCTTCAGCGGGGTATATACCAGGTCAAAGTGTACACCTTCCATCAGTAGGTCGGTGGTGACCAGTACCTGCTTGCCGGGAAATTCCAATACGGCTGCATCGTCGCCCACACCGTATTTCGTTTCCGGGTTCTGTAATTTAATATCTTGGGTGAGATGCTTGATAAGCCCAAATTCACCCAACGTTGAAATTTCTGTTCTGTTTCCTTCGTGCATAGTATTTTTACGCTCTGTTGATAAGTTCTCTCATAATGGTCGTCATGCGGGGCTGTGCTTCGTCGGCAGCCTTCTGCACTTCTTCGTGTGATACTTCCACAATCTTGCCTTCCACGCCCAGGTCGGTGATGACTGATACACCGAATACCTTAATGCCGCAATGGTTGGCTACAATCACTTCTGGTACGGTTGACATACCTACGGCATCAGCACCCAGAATGTGGAACATTTTATATTCCGACGGAGTTTCGAATGTTGGGCCTTGGGTACCGAGGTATACGCCTTGCTGCACCTTGATACCTTTTTCCTGTGCAATTTCCAGTGCTTTTGCAATCAGTCCTTTAGAGTAAGCTTCACTCATATCCGGGAAGCGTGGTCCGTATTCGATATTCTTCCCACGAAGCGGATGTTCCGGGAAGAGATTGATGTGGTCAGTAATAATCATCAGGTCACCGATTTCAAAGTCGGGGTTGGTACCTCCTGCAGCATTCGATACGAAGAGGGTCTTGATGCCCAGTTCACGCATCACGCGTACGGGGAAAGTTACTTCTTTCATGGAGTAGCCTTCATAGAAATGAAAACGTCCCTGCATGGCCATGATGTCCTTGTTGCCCAGTTTCCCGAAAATCAGTTTCCCGCTGTGTCCTTCGACGGTTGAAACCGGGAAATTCGGGATTTCCGAATAGTTGATTTCATACTTGTCGGTGATTTCGTGCACCAGACTACCCAATCCTGTACCCAGGATGATGGCTGTTTCGGGGTGAGTGTGCATTTTAGCCTTTAGAAAGGCTGCTGTTTCTTGAATTTTTTCTAACATACTCAATGATTTTAGGGTTAAATACTAGTTCTCCTTTGTGCAGAAACTCCACTTCTATGGGGAGCACGTAAATATAGGGTTTTAGTTCTTCGCTGAGCTGCGGATGACCGATGAGCCGTGAGGCATCCTTTTCGGTGGTCAGGATGAGGCGGCGGGTTTCCGGCAGTTGGTGGAACTGTTGTGCAATCTGTTGCATGTCGGCACCGTCAAAATTGTGATGGTCGCCGAAGAGCAGCGGAGTGATACGGGTGGCGTGTCGTCCTACTTCCTCTACTAATGGCGCCGGTGAGGCAATGCCGGTGACCAGCAGCACTTCTTTATCTTTTAACGCATCCAGCGGTTGGGCAGGAGCATCCATAAATAAGGAATACAACTTTCCGTAGGCCAGGGTCGTGAAAAACACTTCCTGATGCGGAAGTGGCTGTATGCGTTGTCGGATACGTTCGCATTCCTCCAGGCTGAGATTAGGCGGACATTTCGTAACGATGAGCAAATCGGCTCGTTTCTTTCCGTTGGCAGGTTCCCGAAGGCGTCCAGCGGGAAGAAGTTGGTCACATTCCACAGGGCGATGGTAATCCATCAGCAGGATGCGCAGTCCCGGTCGCACGTAACGGTGCTGAAAGGCATCGTCCAGCAGGATGACTTCCGTATCGGGTGCTCCTTGCGGAGAGGTAAGTTGGCGGATACCCCGGCAACGGTCTCCGTCTACGGCCACGTGAATGCTGGGAAACTTGCGGGCCATCTGGTAAGGCTCGTCACCGATGTCTTCCATTTGGGAGGTAGAAGAAGCCAGTACGAAACCTTTTGATTTTCGTTTGTAGCCTCGGCTCAGTACGGACAGCCGGAACGAGTCCTGTAACAGCCGGATAAGGTATTCCGTGTGAGGAGTTTTCCCGGTACCGCCTACGGTCAGGTTACCGATGCAGATAACGGGTAAAGGGAAGCTTTCTTCATGGAGCCAGCCCACGTCGAACAAAAGATTCCGTACCTTCACACCGATGCCGTAGAGGACACTGAAGGGCCATAGCCCCCAATATATCTTGCATTTTCCGCTCATGAACGCGCCTCCTGCTTATTGGATACGCATGTTGAACGGCAAACGGGCTTGCAGGCGGTCAGATTGTTCCACGTGGCGCAACCATTCAAACCCTTGATAATATTCACCGAATGTTTCCTGCAGCTGGCTGTGAATGTAGCGGTCGGCACGGGTATTCAGCAGTTCTGTCAGGAAATCTTGCTTGGTCGGGTAGCTTTTCAGCTTATAGTCTTTTACTTTTCCCAGTTCGGCAGCCAGCTGGATGGCAGTATCCAGTCCTCCCAGTTCGTCTACCAGTTTCAGCTCCTTGGCCATGCTTCCGGTCCATACGCGGCCTTCCGCAATCTTGCAGAGCTCCTCTAACGGAATATTTCGTCCTTCGGCACAGCGTTTGGTGAACAAGGCATATCCCTGATTTATCATTTGCTGCATCAGGGCTGATTCTTCTGCATTAAACGGACGCCCCATGCTGCCCATATCGGCCATTTTATGTGTCTTGACTCCATCAAAATGAAGTCCCAGTTTGTCGGTCAGTAATTCAGAAGCGTCGGGTATCATACCGAAGATGCCGATAGAACCTGTCAGGGTAGTCGGTTCAGCCACGATTTTGTTGGCAGCGCAAGAAATGTAGTAACCGCCGGAAGCAGCATAGTCACCCATAGATACGACGACCGGTTTTTCAGCTTTCAGCAAGCTCACTTCACGCCAAATCTGTTCCGAACCGTAGGCACTTCCTCCCGGAGAGTTTACGCGGAGCACAACCGCTTTCACGTTCTTGTCCTTACGCAAATCGCGCAAGTCCTTCGTTACTTTTTCGGAGTTGATACCTTCGTCATACGAAGAAACGTTGTCAATTTCTCCATAAGCATAATAAACAGCTATCACGTCTCTTGTCTTGCTTTTCGGAGTGGCCGATTTTACACGAGTCATTTCATCCAGACTCAGGGTGTGGAGATTATCTTCCTCGGTCAGTCCGGCGAGCGATTTCAGGTAGCTGAGCACTTCGTCTTTGTACATCAGTGTGTCGGCCAGTCCGCAGCGCACGTATTCTTCGGCTGGACGCAGGTCCATGTTCCTATCGGCTAATGAATTCAAGGAATCGACAGAAATATTTCTGGAAGCGGCTACGTCGTTCACGATGTTCTTCCACATAGATTCCAGAAAGGCCTGTGTTTGTTCACGGTTGGCCGGACTCATTTCGGTATTGGTCATCGGTTCAACGGCCGATTTATAGGTACCCACACGGAATATCTGCATTTTAACTCCGATTTTGGCCAGGAAATCTTTCAGAAACATGGTCTCGCTGGATAATCCGTGCCAGGAGAGGTTTCCTGCAGGATTTACGATTACCTTGTCGGCTACACTGGCCAGGTAATAACCGCCCTGTGTGTACATGTCGGCATAGGCAATCAGGAACTTGCCGCTTTGCTTGAAATCAGTCAGTGCACGGTGAATGGCCTGCAAAGAGGCCGTAGAACATGCTAATAATCCCGTATGCAGGTAGATACCCTTAATCTGTTCGTTTTCCTTGGCTTTCTGGATAGAACTCAGAATATCTTCCAGTCCGTATGTGGAAATTCGGTCTTCAAAGAACTGGTCTACGGGACTAGGCTGATAGCGCTCCTGAACGGTACCTTTCAGTTCAAGCGTAAAAACAGAGTTGGGCATGACTAAGGTTTCGCTTTCAGAAGAGGCCATAATTCCGGCCAGTATGCCGATACCTAGGATGATAAAAATGAATCCGCAAATCAGCACGCCTGTAATGGTAGCCAGGGTGCTCCGAAGAAATTCTTTCATTATAAGTCGTTTTTTGATTAATAAACAAAGTTATTCTTTTTGCCTGAAAAAGCAAAAATACAAGAGGGTAATTTTCTTTTTTACAGAGTGGTGATTATGGTCTTAAATTTGATTTTAAATTTATTTTAGGTAGCTTTTAAAGGGATTTTTATAGTACAATATAATAAGGTAGTGTCGAGGGCTTGATTCAATAGTCTGCTGCAAAATTTATGATTGGTTTGTAATTGTTTGATATTTAGTTTGTTATACAATCTTAATCCATCGTGAAGGTCTGCGTATTGACGAACGCGAAAAAACGCACTTGCGTTCAATCCAAAACGCACTTGCGTTTAAGATCAAACGTCCTTGCGTTTGAAGTGAAACGCACTTGCGTTTTATATCAAATGCACTTGCGTTTTTTGAGAGGTTGCAGAAAATATCTCCCGATTTATTTTGTTTTTTTACGGAACTTCCCCAATTTTGCCAAAATTGATTTTGTGAACTTTAAATAAATACGATATGGCAGAAGAAATGATTGTCAAGGAACTGGACGAGGTAGTAGTCCGTTTCTCGGGTGATTCCGGTGACGGAATGCAGCTGGCCGGTAATATGTTCTCCAATATTTCGGCAACCGAAGGAAACGATATCAGTACATTCCCGGATTACCCGGCGGACATTCGCGCCCCGCAAGGTTCATTGACTGGTGTGTCTGGCTTTCAGGTGCATATTGGTGCCGGGAAAGTATATACTCCGGGCGATAAATGCGATGTGCTGGTAGCCATGAATCCGGCAGCCTTGAAAACACAGTATAAATTTTGTAAACCGCAGGCGGTAATTATCATCGATTCCGATTCATTTACTAAACGTGACCTGGAAAAGGCTAAGTTTACGTTGGAAAATCCCTTCTCGGAACTGGGTATTAAGAATGAAGTCGTGTCGGCAGCTATCACTACCATGTGTAAGGAAAGCCTGAAAGACAGCGGGCTGGACAACAAGTCTATCTTGCGAACAAAGAACATGTTTGCTTTGGGGCTGGTATGCTGGCTGTTCCATCGTGATGTGAAGGTGGGTGAAAAAATCCTGCGCGAGAAATTTGCCAAGAAACCGGAAATTGCCGAAGCTAATGTGAAGGTACTTTACGACGGTTATCACTTTGGTGAAAATACCCATGCTTCTGTTTCGATGAGTTATACCGTGCCGAGCAAGGCACAGAAAGAGCCGGGAAAATACATGGATATCAACGGTAATAAAGCGACGGCATACGGTCTGATGGCAGCTGCTGAGAAAGCAGGCCTGCAATTGTATCTAGGTTCTTACCCTATTACACCGGCTACGGATATCTTGCACGAGTTGGCCAAACATAAATCGCTTGGTGTAAAGACGGTGCAGTGTGAAGATGAAATTGCCGGATGTGCTTCTGCCGTAGGAGCTTCGTTTGCCGGCGCATTGGCTGTAACGACCACTTCCGGACCGGGTATCTGTTTGAAGAGTGAGGCCATGAACCTGGCGGTGATTACGGAACTTCCGCTGGTGATTGTAGACGTACAGCGTGGAGGCCCTTCTACCGGACTGCCAACTAAATCAGAACAGACCGACTTGCTTCAGGTGTTGTTCGGACGTAATGGAGAAAGCCCGATGCCTGTGGTAGCCGCTTCTTCACCGACCGACTGTTTTGATGCGGCTTATCTGGCCTGCAAGATTGCCCTGGAGCACATGACTCCGGTCGTTTTGTTGACCGATGCCTATATTGCCAACGGTTCTGCTGCATGGCGTTTGCCCGATTTGAATACTTATCCATCCATCTGTCCGCCTTACGTGAAACCGGAAATGGCCGATTCGTGGACACCGTTCCAGCGTGACCCGCAGACAGGTGTACGTTACTGGGCTACACCGGGTACCCCGGGCTTTATGCACCGTATCGGAGGATTGGAAAAGAGCAACGAGACCGGAGCCATTTCTACGGAACCGGAAAACCACTTCCTGATGACGAAGTTGCGTGCCGAAAAGGTAGAAAAAATTGCCGATTCACTGCCACCGCTTACAGTGGAAGGCAATCCGGATGCCGATTTGCTGATTGTAGGCTTTGGAGGTACTTACGGACACTTGCATTCTGCCATGGATCAGTTGAACGCCATGGGCAAGAAAACGGCACTGGCACATTTCCGTGTCATCAACCCGCTGCCGAAAAATACAGCCGAAGTATTGCGGAAATACAAGACCGTCGTGGTGGCCGAACAAAATATGGGACAGCTGGCAGGCTATCTCCGCATGAAAGTGGAAGGTATTCACCTGCATCAGTTCAATCAGGTAAAAGGCCAGCCGTTCGTAGTGAAAGAGCTGGTAGAGGCTTTCAGTCAACTTTTTTAATGATTCATCAATAAATATTCTGGAGGAAGAACAATGAGTGAAACAAAATATACGGCAGCAGATTATAAATCCGGACAGCCTCGCTGGTGTCCGGGCTGCGGCGACCACGCTTTCCTGAATTCTTTTCACAAGGCTTTGGCCGAACTGGGAGTACCTCCCCATGAAATTGCGGTGATTTCCGGTATCGGATGTTCTTCGCGTTTGCCTTATTACATGAATACGTATGGCATGCACACCATCCACGGACGTGCGGCAGCCATTGCTACGGGAGCCAAGGTGGCTAATCCGAATCTTACTATCTGGCAGATTTCCGGTGACGGTGATGGTCTGGCCATTGGTGGTAACCATTTCATCCATGCTATCCGTCGTAATGTAGATATTAACATCATCCTGTTGAATAACCGTATTTACGGATTGACCAAGGGACAGTATTCTCCGACTTCAGCCCGTGGGTTTGTAAGTAAATCTTCTCCCTACGGTACGGTGGAAGATCCTTTCCGTCCGGCAGAATTGTGCTTCGGAGCTCGCGGCCGTTTCTTTGCCCGTTGTGCGGCAGTAGATGGCGGTCCTTCTGTGGAAGTGCTGAAAGCAGCTGCCCGTCATAAAGGAACATCGGTGGTGGAAGTGTTGCAGAACTGTGTCATCTTCAATGACGGTACGCACAATGCTGTGGCCAAAAAGGAAGACCGTGAACGCAATGCAATTTATCTGGAACACGGTAAGCCTATGCTTTTCGGTCCGAACAAGGAATTTGGCCTGATGCAGGAAGGCTTCGGACTGAAGGTGGTGAAATTAGGTGAGAACGGTATCACAGAAAAAGACATCTTAGTGCACGATGCCCATTGTGAAGACCATACCCTGCAATTGAAACTTGCGCTCATGGAAGGTCCGGATTTCCCGATAGCCTTGGGTGTGATTCGTGATGTGGATGCACCGACATACGATGAGGCGGTGGAAGCCCAGATTGAAGAGGTCTCAGCCAAGAAGAAGTATCACACGTTTGCCGAACTGCTGGAAACGAATGATACGTGGGAGATTAAATAACGTAATAAGATAGTTCTAAAAGGAGCCGGTGATTTCTTTCATGCGGCTTCTTTTTGTTGTGCTGTATTGTGCTATTCATGTGCTCTCTGTTTTACTTTGTATAAAGTAGAAATGCCTTTATTTTGTTGGTATTCAATGTGTCTCCTTTGTAGTGCTGTCCTTTATAAGGACATTTGACAAGATGAAGGTAGGTTGTCTTTTAAGAGGAAAGAAATTTCACCTATAACAGCTATCTTTGTAAACATAATAATGCTAAATCTTATTTTATACTATGTTTCAAAGAATACACATTTGTCTGATAGCCGGACTTTTTTCGCTTTCAGTTTATGCGCAGCAAAAGGCTGTAGATTATGTCAATCCGATGATTGGAACGGACGGGTATGGAAATGTATATCCAGGAGCACAGATTCCGTTTGGAGGTATACAGATAAGCCCGGATACGGATGCCAAGTTCTATGATGCTGCGGCCGGATACAAGTATAATCACACTTCCATTCTGGGATTCAGCCTGACGCATCTGAGCGGAACCGGAATTCCTGATTTGGGTGATTTCTTGTTCATACCTGGAACTGGGGAGATGAAACTCGAACCGGGTACACGGGAGAACCCCACAAAAGGTTATCGTTCGCGCTATTCTCATGAGAAGGAGTGGGCTTCTCCTAATTATTATGCTGTAGAACTGTCTGATTACGGTGTGAAAGCTGAAATGACAGCCGGATTACGTAGTGGCATGTTCCGTTTCACCTATCCTAAATCGGACAAGGCATTTATCATGATTGACATGAACCATACCCTTTGGCAGAATTGTGAATGGTCAAATCTGCGTATGGAGAATGATTCTACCCTGACAGGCTACAAGTTGGTAAAGGGCTGGGGACCGGAACGTCATGTCTATTTTACCGCAGTATTTTCTAAGAAACTGAAAAACCTGCGTATCATGCAAGATAAGAAACCGGTTATCTATAACACTTCCCGTTTCCGCAGTTGCTATGAAGCGTGGGGAAAGAACCTGATGGCTTGTATCTCCTTTGCAGCCGAAGAGGGAGAGGAAGTGATTGTGAAGACATCAGTGTCAGCTGTCAGCACGGCCGGAGCGATGCTGAACTTGCAGGAATTGAACGGTATGACATTCGATGCTTTACGTGAAAAGGGAGTCGGTCTGTGGGAAAAGGAATTGTCCAAATATCAGATTGAGGCCAAACCGGAAGTGAAGGAAGCTTTTTATACGGCCGCCTATCGTGCAGCGTTGCATCCGTTTGTTTTTCAGGATGCGGATGGCCAGTTCAGAGGGCTGGATAAGAACATTGAGAAAGCGGAGGGTTTTACCAATTACACTGTCTTCTCATTGTGGGATACATACCGTGCCTTGCATCCCTGGTTTAACCTGGTGCATCAGGATGTCAATGCAGACATCGCCAATTCGATGCTGGCCCACTATGACAAGAGTGTAGAGAAGATGTTGCCGATATGGTCTTTCTATGGCAATGAAACTTGGTGCATGATTGGCTACCATGCAGTGTCCGTACTGGCAGATATGATTGTGAAAGGCGTAAAAGGCTTTGATTATGAACGTGCCTATGAGGCCATGAAGACTACGGCGATGAACGAACACTATGACTGTCTGCCGGAATATCGTGAGAATGGCTATGTTCCTTTTGATAAGGAAGCGGAATCTGTGTCAAAGACGCTGGAATATGCTTATGATGACTACTGTATTGCGCAGGCTGCCAAAGCATTGGGTAAGACAGAGGATTACGAGTACTTTCTGAACCGTTCGCTTTCTTACCAGACTTTGGTCGATCCGGAAACAAAATACATGCGCGGAAGGGATAGTAAAGGTGAATGGCGTACCCCATTCAGCCCGATAGCCTATCAGGGCCCGGGTTCTGTACATGGATGGGGAGACATCACTGAAGGCTTTACCATGCAGTACACCTGGTATGTGCCTCACGATGTGCAGGGATATATTAACCTGGCTGGAAAGAAACTTTTCCAGAAGCGACTAGATGAACTATTTACTGTGGAGTTGCCTGAAGATATTCCTGGCGCTCACGATATACAGGGACGTATTGGCGGATATTGGCATGGAAATGAACCTTGTCATCACGTAGCCTATCTCTATAACTATTTAGGTCAGCCTTGGAAATGCCAGTATTGGGTGCGTGAGATTACTTCCCGTTTCTATGGCAATGAGCCGGGGGCGCTGAGTGGAAATGACGACTGCGGTCAGATGTCGGCATGGTATATGTTCAACTGTCTGGGATTTTATCCGGTAGCTCCTTCCAGCAATTTTTATAACATCGGTTCGCCTTGTGTCAAGAGCCTGACAGTGACATTGAGCAATGGCAAGCAGATAAAGATGACTACGGAAGGTTGGTCAGAAGAGGCAGTTTACGTAAAGGACCTGTATGTGAACGGACAGAAATATACGAAATCCTATTTGCCGTACGACATGGTGAAGGAAGGAGTGACACTGCATTTTGTCATGAGTGAGAAACCTTCTTACAAAAGAGGAGTGGCTAAAGGGGATATACCGCCTTCTATATCTTCAGGCAAAGAAACTGTCCTTTATAAGAAAGGGAAATGAATGATTGAAATTACAAAAAAACGACGAGGATTATCCCCCGTCGTTTTTTTTGTATCTTGTTTATTCTTTTTCTCCATAGCATAAATCGCCTGCATCCCCGAGTCCTGGTACAATATAGGAATGAGCATTCAATTCCGGGTCGATGGCACCGCACCACACGGTGGTTTTCTCTGCAGGGAACACTTTTTTGATATGTTCGATGGCCTGACGACTGGCAATGACTGAAGCAATGTGTATATGAGATGGTTCTCCCTTGGTAAGCAAAGCTTCGTATGCTAGTTCCATGGAACTGCCGGTAGCCAGCATCGGGTCGGTCAGAATCAGAACCTTTCCGTCCAGTCGTGGAGAAGCGATGTATTCAATGTGAATGTCGAAGTTATCTTCGTTGATGTATTTACGATAGGCCGATACGAAGGCATTTTCCGCATGGTCAAAATAGTTGATGAAGCCCTGATGAAGTGGAAGTCCTGCACGAAGGATGGTGGCTACCACAGGTTGCTCGGAAGGTACATTCTCTACGGCTGTAGCCAATGGGGTTTGTACGGATACCGGATGGTAAGGAAGTGTCCGGCTGATTTCGTATGCCATGATTTCGCCTACACGCTCTATGTTGCGGCGGAAGCGGATGCGGTCACCTTGTACATGCACATCACGGATTTCAGAAAGGAACTGGTTGAAAAGGCTGTTGCTTTGGTTAAAGTTGATTATTTTCATAAACATTTTCAGGTTCTTAGGGGTTTTATTATTTAGATTCCAGTTTGCAAAGAAACAAAATAAAATTGATTTGTAAAGTGGATTTGGCAATTTTGTTACACAAGTATAAATCTTTAAATGATTACGGATTTTTTTCTGTAATAACTTCTTTGAATTAAAAATATCTACTACTTTTGTAGCGCCTAAAACAAGGAGATGTTGAAGAGCAGAAAAAGCAGATTAGGCTTACAGATATAGACAATAAACATTTGATATAATAACCAAATTAATCATTTGAACAATGGCAAATTTAGATCTTACTAAGTACGGTATCACTGGAACCGTAGAAATCGTACACAATCCTTCTTACGATGTATTGTTTGCAGAAGAAACAAAAGCTGGTTTGGAAGGCTTCGAAAAAGGTCAGGTAACTGAACTGGGTGCAGTAAACGTAATGACTGGTATCTATACTGGTCGTTCTCCTAAAGATAAATTCTTGGTAAAAGACGCTACAAGTGAAAACACTGTATGGTGGACTTCAGAAGAATATAAAAACGACAACAAGCCTGTAACTACAGAAACTTGGAATGTATTGAAGAACTTGGCTGCTAAAGAATTGTCAAACAAGAAATTGTATGTTGTTGATGGTTTCTGCGGCGCTAACGAAGCTACTTGCTTGAAAGTTCGTTTCATCATGGAAGTTGCATGGCAGGCTCACTTCGTAACTAACATGTTCATCCGTCCGTCTAAAGAACAGTTGGAAAACTTCGAACCTGATTTCGTTGTTTACAACGCTTCTAAGGCTAAAGTTGAAAACTACAAAGAACTGGGTCTGAACTCAGAAACTGCAGTTGTGTTCAACTTGACTACTAAAGAACAGGTTATCCTGAACACTTGGTATGGTGGTGAAATGAAGAAAGGTATGTTCTCTATGATGAACTACTTCAACCCGTTGCGTGGTATCGCTTCTATGCACTGCTCTGCTAACACTAACATGGAAGAAACTGAATCAGCTATCTTCTTCGGTTTGTCTGGTACTGGTAAGACTACTTTGTCTACAGACCCGAAACGTAAGTTGATTGGTGATGACGAACACGGATGGGATAACGAAGGTGTATTCAACTACGAAGGTGGTTGCTACGCTAAGGTTATCAACTTGGATAAAGAATCTGAACCAGATATCTACAACGCAATCAAACGTGACGCTCTGTTGGAAAACGTAACAGTAGACGCTAACGGTAAGATTGACTTCGCTGATAAGAGCGTAACTGAAAACACTCGTGTTTCTTATCCTATCCACCACATCGAAAACATCGTGAAACCTATCTCTAAGGGTCCTCACGCTAAACAAGTTATCTTCTTGTCTGCTGATGCATTCGGTGTATTGCCTCCAGTATCTATCTTGAATCCTGCACAGGCTCAGTACTACTTCTTGTCTGGATTTACTGCTAAGTTGGCTGGTACAGAACGTGGTATCACTGAACCGACTCCGACATTCTCTGCTTGCTTTGGTGCTGCTTTCTTGAGCTTGCATCCTACTAAATATGCAGAAGAATTGGTTAAGAAGATGGAAATGACTGGTGCAAAAGCATACTTGGTTAACACTGGTTGGAACGGAACTGGCAAACGTATTTCTATCCGTGATACTCGTGGTATCATCGACGCTATCTTGGATGGTTCTATCGAAAAAGCTCCTACTAAGACTATTCCTTACTTCGATTTCGTTGTTCCGACAGAATTGCCGGGTGTTGATCCGAAGATCTTGGATCCGCGTGACACTTACGCTGATGCTGCTGAATGGACTAAGAAAGCTGAAGACTTGGCTGGACGTTTCATCAAGAACTTCGCTAAGTTTACAGGTAACGAAGCTGGTAAGGCTTTGGTTGCTGCTGGTCCGAAATTGTAATTCGACTTACAAAATCTTAAATATGAAAGAGGGTGTGTCAAAATGCATACCCTCTTTTTTTATGACAAAGCCCCGACTTTCCC